>ERZ773256.109-NODE-109-length-12491-cov-3.56674_pt1 | contig 12491 bp, 10 predicted proteins | sample MGYA00580513_ERZ773256 | MGnify/ENA primary metagenome ERZ773256 (study PRJEB29015, sample SAMEA2738147) | human oral metagenome | biome: human oral; feature: human-associated habitat; material: saliva | place: China | collected 2201 ... | reverse complement strand
GGGTGATTAGCTCAGTTGGTAGAGCGTCTGCCTTACAAGCAGAATGTCGGCGGTTCGACTCCGTCATCACCCACCAAGTTTCTTTTTCATTGTCTTTGACAGTGGATGCGCGGTGGTAGCTCAGTTGGTTAGAGTACCGGCCTGTCACGCCGGGGGTCGCGGGTTCGAGCCCCGTCCGCCGCGCCATCAAGTTAAAAATAAAAAATACCGGTTTTTACCGGTATTTTTTTCGTCTGTACCCTATGCCTTTTTATAGAAAATCCAGCTATTTTAGATAAAATAAAACAGGGCAACGCAATAAAGCAGACATACGGTTTAAACCCTGAAAGACCATCTATCTCAAGCGGATTCACACCAAACGCTTATTCATCAAATCCCTAAATCATCTTTCAAAATAGACATCAATACTTGCCTCCTCTTCTTACACAAAGGCCGTCTGAAAACGTCAATGCATTTTCAGACGGCCTTTTTTTAGCTTATCAAGCCTGATACCTAATCATGCAAGAAGCTTTAGCATCAATCCAATGTTCTCCACCGGGCTGAACAATTTTAGACACTAGCTTATCCAAGTCGCGTAAATAATCGGTTGATTTTTGGCTGTTGATAATGACGACAACCAGCAACGGCTTTTCGCCCAACCAATACCCTGCCAGCGCGCGGACATCTTTAAGCGTACCGGTTTTAAGGCGCAGGTTTTCACCGGGCTGTTTCAAGCGTGTTTTAAGCGTGCCGTCTTTACCGGCAATCGGCAGCGTACTGATAAACTCGTTTTTAAACGGGCTGAAGTAGGCTTTTTCCAACATTTGCGCCATCATGCGCGCATTGAGCCGTTCTACGCGGGACAGGCCTGAGCCGTTTTCCAATACCAATCCTTCCGTATTGATACCGGCAACCGCCAGCTCGCTTTTTACGATAGACGCAGCCTTAGTCTGCGCCAGCTTGTAATCAGGCATGTTTCCGGCAAATTTAAGGAAAACCGAACGTGCAATCAGATTATTGGAATGCTTGTTCATATCGGTGAGGATATCGGTAAGTGGTTTGGATAGATGGCTTGCCAACACATGCGCATCATGAGGCGCCACACCTATCGTCAGGCCGTCTGAAACCGTACCGCCTTGTTGACGCCATTGGTTCACAAAACTTTTGCCGATATATTCTTTCATGCTGTACATATTCAGATACAGCTCTTGGCCCAAGCAACTTTCCGGCAGCTTGCCCGATACGGTCAGCGTATTGTTTTTATAGGAAGTCTTCATGTGGTTTTTTAAAACACCGCACTTCCCTTCTTTATTCTCAAGCGTCAATTTGTTTTGAATGTTCAGATTCGGCAGCGGCGGGTTGGTACGGATGACCAAGCTTCCGTCTTCTTCTTTTTCAGCACGGAGTTCAACGGTTTTATACGCCAACATATTGGGGTCGGGCGGCGTCATAAAGCTTTCGGCAGAATCGGAAGCAAAATCATCCGGATTCTTCACATCGCCCCACAGGCTGCGGTCGAGTATCAGATGCCCGTCAATATGGCGTATGCCCTTATCGCGCATCTGTTGCTGCATTTGCACCAAATCATGCTGGTCAAACACAGGATCGCCGCTCCCTACCCAATACACGTTGCCTTTCAACGTATCGCCTTTGATCGGGCCGTTGGTTTTAAACTCCGTTTTCCAACGATAATCGCCACCCAGCATACGAAACGCGGTAAACGCCGTTACCAGCTTCATGGTCGAAGCAGGATTGCGCAATTCATCGGCACGATGTTCGGCAATCACTTTGCCGCTGTCCAATTCCTGCACATAAACGGAAATTTCATTTTCAGGAATGCGCCCGAAATCCAAAGCCCATGACGGACAAACCGCCATCATCAGGCTGATTGATAAAATACTTTTTAACTTCATTGTGTTACAAAATCTTATAAATTCTTACGAGGTACTTAGGCCGTCTGAACGTTTCAGACGGCCTTTTATTTATTTCTGATGCGCTTTCAAACGCAAAGCAAACATGACGACCACAACACCGACAACCAAAGCGCAACCCATCGCCAAATGGATACCGTCCAACATTGCCTGTTGCGGCATATCTGCGCTGGAAAGTTTCTCGCCGATATTGGTTGCACCGACGAAAAACGCCGCGCCGATGGCACCGGCAATCGGGTTGATGGTAGTCAGAATCGCCGCGCCGTGCGGATTGAGCGTTTTCGGCAACGCATTCAGACCATGGGTTTCGCCGGTTACACAAGCAGACACGGAAAGCGCCAACAGCGTAAACATCGCCGTCAACATCACCACTTGCGTATCAATCCGTAAAAACAGCCACAATACCGCCAGCGACACCACCAGCATTACTGTTGCCGGCAAGACGACAAAGCGTCCGCCCTTTTTGTCCAACAATTTACCGAACAACGGCGCGGCAACTGCTTGGGCAATACTCGCAGGCATCAGTATCAGGCCGGTTGCCGTACCGGTCAGCATCAACACTTGCTGCGTGTACATCGGCACCATCAGTTCCAAGCCCAAGAACAGGAATACCGCACCGGCCAAAATCACAACGCAATATCCGAACTGTTTGTATTCAAACGCATGAAGGTTCAACAACGGCGTAGCCAAACGGAACTGACGGTGCGCAAACCAACCCACCAGCACAATGGAAGCGGCAAAGAGCAGGATAAATTCCACCAGCGGCATATGGGCAAAATTACTACTCGCATAAACCAGCCCACCGAAGCCCGCAATCGACAAAACTGCCGACAACATATCAATTTTCGGACGGCTGATATTACTCAAATTGACCGTCAAATATTTGCCCACCAGCACCATCGCCGCCAACATAAACGGCGCGGTAAATCCGAACAGCACGCGCCAATGCGTGTGGTCGATGATGATGCCCGACAGCGTCGGCCCCATTGCAGGCGCGGCGGTAAACATCATGGTAATGACGCCCATCGCCGTTCCGCGCTTGTTGGGCGGGAAAATCGACAATACGCCGTTAAACAGAAGCGGGACAAAAAACGCGGCAGACACTGCCTGCACCATACGCCCGACCACCAATACGCCAAACGTCGGTGCAAATGCGCAAATCAGCGAACCTGCTAAAAACGTTGCCTGCGTAAACAGCACCATTTTGCGCGTTTCAAACCATTGAATCACGCCTGCTGTAATCGGTGTAAACGCGCCCATCACCAGCAAAAAGCCCGTCGTCAGCCATTGAACCGTGGTCTTATCGACACCGAAATCCTTCATAATCGGCGTGAGCGCGACATTCAGCAGCGTATCGTTGAGATAGCCGAAAAATGCGCCGATGAATAAGGTGGCGACAATGGTTTTAGCAGGAAAGTCGGGGTTGTCGGCGAAGTATTCGTGTGCCGTTTCGCCCTCTTGCGAATCAGAAGCGTGCATAATAATTTGAAATATCAGCGAAACCGTTATTTTAGCATAAACCATTTTGACAGGCCGTCTGAAACCTTGACCGCTTCCCCAGACAGCACTAAAATTTAGAATCGTTTTCATTTTTATTATTAAACAGGAGAAGAACATGTCAAAGAAAGTCAGCATCTTGGTCGGTAGCCTGCGTAAAGGCTCGTTTGCACGAAAAATCGCACAAAACGTCATTTCCATGTTCCCCGAAGGCTACGAAGCGCAAATCGTTGAAATCGGCCATTTGCCTTTGTACAACTTCGACTACGACGACCCTGCCGTTACCGACTTCCCTACTCCGTCTAGCTATACCGAGTTCCGCGAAACCATCAAAGCCTCGGCCGGCGTATTGTTCGTGACTTCCGAAAACAACCGTACCGTCCCAGCCTGCCTGAAAAACGCCATCGACATCGGCTCCAAACCCAATGCCGATGTTGCCTGGAAAAAAACACCTGCCGGCATCATCAGCCATTCAGTCGGCAAAATGGGCGGTTATAGCGCGCAAAAAAATCTGCGCCTTGCCCTTTCATATTTCGATATGCCGCTGACCGGCCAGCCGGAAGTGTTCCTCGGCAACTCGCCTACCCTGTTTGACGACAACGGCCAGCTCATCGAATCCGCGCGCGGATTTGTTCAAGGCTATATCGACCAATTGGTTGCCTTGATTGAGAAAAACCCTAAATAACCGGGATTGAAACATACAGGCCGTCTGAAAACCGAATTTCAGACGGCCTCAGCTTTTGCAAAAAATCAGTTTTTCGACAGTTCCTAAATTTTTACTAATTGTGTGCGGTTATAATCACTATCTGCCCATCCTCCGGAGAACTTCCATGCGCGTATTATTGGTTGAAGACGATGCCATGATTGCCCAAGCCGTCAGTGCCAACCTGAAAGACACCGGCTACGCTGTCGATTGGGTCAGCCGCGGTTCGGAAGTTGCCGCAGCAGTGGCGGCGCAAGCATACGATTTGCTGCTCTTGGATTTGGGTTTGCCCGGTAAAGACGGTTTGGACGTATTGGCGCAAATCCGCAACGGCGGCTGTACCGTTCCCGTCTTAATCGTGACCGCGCGCGACGATTTGCACAGCCGGCTCAACGGCCTAGACGGCGGCGCAGACGACTACATCGTCAAACCCTTCGACATGGCGGAACTGCAAGCCCGTATGCGCGCCGTATTGCGCCGACACGGCGGACAGGCGCAAACGCTACTGACCAACGGCATCATCACACTCAACCCTTCCACCCATCAGGCAGAAGTAGTCGGGCAGGAACAGGCCATCATGCTCAGCAACAAAGAATTTGCCGTCCTCCAAGCCCTACTGCTGCGTCCGGGCATGATTCTGTCGCGCAGCGATTTGGAAGACAAAATCTACGGCTGGGGCGAAGAAGTCGAAAGCAACGCCGTTGACTTCCTGATTCACGCCTTACGCAAAAAACTCGGTAAAGAAGCGATTCAAAATGTCCGCGGGGTCGGCTGGCTGGTCGCACAAAACAACCAGGCCGTCTGAAAAACCACAACAATATCAACACACAAACCATGCAACGCCTTATCCACACCATCAAACAATCCCTGCAAGTTAAGATCAGCCTCGCTCTGATCTGCATGCTCCTGCCCCTCTCCATTCTTGCAGGCATATTTTCATATTACGATACTTATCACGAGACCCAAGAGGTTCAAGACGACCTGTTGCGCCAAGTTGCGAACTATCTCGACCCGAGCGATGCCGATGACGAGAATCACTCGCTCGACAACGACAACAAGATTTCCGTTCAATTTCCCAATACGCCCAACCCCATTGTCAGCCTGCCTGAGCAGATTTCAGACGGCCTGCACACCATTCAGGCCGATGACGACGACGATTACTACCGCGTTTATACCCGTAATACCAAGCAAGGCCGCATCGCCGTCATGCAGGAAAGCGACTACCGCGAAGAGCTGGCCGAAATGGCCGCCGTGCAGAGCATCCTCCCCATGCTCCTCGCCCTGCCCCTGATTATCCTGCTCACCGTCTGGATTACCCATCGCGCCATGCGTTCCGTCAAAACCCTGTCCAACGATTTAGAACAGCGCCAAATCAACGACCTCTCACCGATGGACACGAAAGCCATTCCCAGCGAAATCCAAGGCTTTGTCGTCGCCATCAACAACCTGTTGCAACGTACCGACGAAAACGTCCGCCAACAGCAACGCTTTATCGCCGATGCCGCACACGAATTGCGCAGCCCCATGACCGCCCTTTCCCTTCAGGCAGAGCGGCTCAACAATATGCAGCTGTCCGCCGAAGCGCGCGAGCAGTCTACCCTGTTGCAACAAAGCATACAGCGCAACCGCCACCTGCTCGAGCAACTCCTTTCCCTCGCACGCGCCCAAGCACCCGAAACCCAACGCCCCAAAACCCTGATCAGCCTGCAAAACCAGTTCCGTCGCGTCTTGCAGGAACTCATGCCGCTGGCGCTGGCCAAAGGTCAAGACATCGGTGTCGCCGTTGAAAACGACCGCCAAATCCACGCCGACGATACCGAAATCTACACCCTCATCAAAACCTTTACCGACAATGCCATCCGCTATACCCCAAAAGGCGGCCGCATCGATTTGGGCTTTGACGAAACTGCCAAATACCTCAACATCTGGGTGGAAGACAACGGCCCCGGCATTCCCCCAAGCGAGCGCCAACGCGTTATCGACCCCTTCTACCGCATTCTCGGCACTGAACAACAAGGCACCGGCCTGGGGCTTTCCATTGCAGACACCATTGTCAAACGCCATCAAGGCCGTCTGAAACTGGCCGACAGCCGACGCTTTGATAGCGGCTTGCTGATTATTGCCGAGTTGGATAAAAAGACGCTTTAAATAATCGACCCGCCCAAATTGGTTTATCTAGCTTTAATCCGATAAATGAAAACACTTTAAAACCAAAGGCCGTCTGAAAATAACTTTCAGACGGCCTTTTTTATATTTTAAAGCAAACCTCATTCATTCCTCACAAATACGGCTGCAAGGTTTGGCGGAGGATTTCCATATCGGTAATTTCGGTAATATTGGCTTTACCCAAGTATTCCAAACCGACAAAACGCATGATGCCGCTGCTGACTTTTTTGTCGTGGCTCATGTGTTCAATCCATTTTTCAAAGGAGAAAACAGGCGGCGCAGACGGGAGGGAGGCGGCTTCCATTAAAGCGGCAATGCGGTCGGTATCGGCTTGTTGGGTTTTACCCAAAATTTGCGACAAACGGGAAGCAAGGACGCAACCGGCGGCAACGGCTTCACCGTGCAGCCATACGCCGTAGCCCATTTCGGCTTCGATGGCATGGCCGAAAGTGTGGCCGAGATTAAGCCATGCGCGGATGCCCTGCTCGGTTTCGTCTTGGGCAACAATATCAGCCTTCATTTTGCAGCAATGATAAACGGCTTCTGCCATTTTTTCTTGATGTTGCGCCATCAGGTCGGCCATATTTTCTTCCAACCAAGCAAAAAATTCAGCATCGCCCAATGCGCCGTATTTGATGACTTCGGCCATGCCTGCGGAAAGTTCGCGTTGCGGCAGCGTTTGCAGGGCGGTCAAATCGGCCAAAACGGCTTGCGGCTGGTAGAACGCGCCAATCATGTTTTTACCGAGCGGATGGTTGATGGCAGTTTTACCGCCGACCGAGGAATCAACCTGGCTGAGCAATGTGGTCGGCACTTGGATAAAAGGTGCGCCACGCTGATAAGTTGCCGCGGCAAAGCCGACCATATCGCCTATCACACCGCCGCCCAAAGCGATTAAAGTGGTTTTGCGTTCGGCACGGTTTTGCATCAGGCCATCGTAAATCAGGTTGAGCGTCTGCCAGTTTTTATACTCTTCGCCGTCGGGAAGAATGATGCTGAAATGCGGCACGCCCAGTCTGTCTAAGGCCGTCTGAAGCTGTTTGAGATAAAGCGGCGCAACGGTTTCGTTGGTAATGATGGCTGCTTTTTTGCCTAAATAGGGCTGAAGCAGCGTATCGGCCTGCTCAATCAGTTTATGCCCGATAAAGATGGGATATTGATGGGACGGGGTTTGGACAGTCAGTGTGCGCATGGTGTTCCTTTGCAAAGCGTGTTTATTCGTCTAAAGCCTGTATTAGGCGTTTGAGCGTTTTGTGACAGCTGTCGGATTCGATGACGAGATGGGCGGTTTGACGGTACAGCGTATCGCGTTGGTCATACAGCTCTTGCAGTTTGGCCAAAGGGTCGGCAACTTGCAACAGCGGCCGGTTGCTGTCGTAACGGGTACGCTCCAGCAAGGTTTCGGGACTGGCATGCAGATAAACAACCGTGCCGTTTTGGCGCAGAATCTGTCTGTTTTCACTGCGTAATACGGAGCCGCCACCGGTCGATAAAACGATGTTGCGCCGGGAAGCGAGCTTCTTCAGCATATTGGTTTCACGGTTGCGGAAGCCTTCCTCCCCTTCCATCTCAAAAATGGTCGGAATGGATACGCCCGAAGAAGTGCAGATTTCGTAGTCGCTGTCGTAAAACGGGCATTCAAACATTTGGGCAAGCTGCTTGCCCAAAGTGGTTTTGCCCGCGCCCATCAGCCCGATTAAAATTAAATTACCGTTGATTTTTTCCATGAGGGTCATTTTATACGATATGGTGGTTTCGTGGAAAAGTTCGTCATCTTTCAGACGGCCTTTTCATCTCAGGCCGTCTGAAAACCAAAACAGGCATACCTTTGCAGATATGCCTGTTTGTCATTTTAAAAATTAGTAGCGCAGATTGTTACCCACATTATCCATAATGCGCGGCGTGATGAAGATCAACAGCTCACGGCGGTTTTCACGTTTGCCGCGTGATTTGAACAGATTGCCGACAACAGGGATATCGCCCAAAACAGGTACTTTGTTCACTGCATTGGTGCTTTCTTCTTCGTAAATACCGCCGACAATCAGCGTACCGCCATCTTCAACCATGGCTTGGGTATTCAAGTGTTTGGTGTTGATACACTTGGTTGTCAGAGAATCCACGGTACAGTCGATCGGGGTATCGCGATTAATCTTCACAGTCATGATGATTTGACCGTCAGGCGTAATGTTCGGCGTTACGGTCAAGCCCAAAACGGCTTTCTTGAAGGTAATCGAAGTCGCACCACTGGAAGAAGCCTCTTGGTAAGGAATTTCCGTACCGGATTCAATTTTGGCTTCTTTGCGGTCTTGTGTCAGCACGCGCGGATTGGAAATGGTTTTGCTCTTACCTTGTTCTTCAGACGCGCTGATTTCCAGGCCCAATGCGCCGGACGAGAACGCACGCACCAGCGCGATGCTGTTGACTGCGGCTGCGGTCGGCAGACTGACGTTCGGATCCAAAGTCCATGTGCGGTAGCCTACGTCGCCACGGTTAAATGAGGCATTGGTATTGTAGTTGGTTTGCGCATTGCTCCAGTTGCTGCCCCATGCGTTACGGCCACTTGCACCACCGGAACCGAATTTAACGCCCAAGTTGCGGAAGAAGGTATCTTCTGCTTCGACAATGCGCGCTTCCACCATCACTTGACGGGTTGGAACGTCCAATTCATCAATCAGTTTGCGGAATTTCTCAATCACGCCGCGGTTGTCGGTTACGATCAGCGTATTGGTGGCCGGATCGATTAAGGCGCTGCCTCGGTTGCTCAACAGAGTATTGCGGGTATTGGAATTATTGCTGTCGTATTCTTCCAAACGCAAAATTTTGCGGAATTCTTCCACGTTTTTGTATTTCAACTGGAAGGTTTGAGAATACAGCGGACCCAATTCGGCAATCTCTTTTTCCGCCTGCAAGAAGGCTTTGTCTTTTGCCAACAATTCATCGCGGGGGGCGATATTGATAATGTTGCCTTGACGGCGCATATCCAAATTGCGCGCCTGCATGACCAAATCCAAAGCCTGATCCCAAGGTACATCTTTCAGCGACAGGGTCATGGTGCCTTTGACGGTATCGCTGGCAACAATATTCACGCCGGACTCTTTCGCCAAAATCTGCAAAATGGTACGGACCTCTACATCTTGGAAGTCCAAGGAAATTTTACGGCCTTTGAACGATTTGTTTGCATTTTGGTTCAAGCCGCCGGATTCGGTATTGGCGGCTTTAGGCGATACTTCAAATACAAAACGGCCGGAAGAGGCTTTGGTATTGATGTCCCAATTCGCATTATTGTTGCGGATAATGAGCTGGGTAGAATTGCCGATACGTTTGAGCGTAACGTTTTGTACAGGCGTATTGAAGTCGGCCACATCCAAACTGCGTTGCGCTTGTGTCGGCAGTGTATGGTTTTTCAAGGTAACAACGACGCGGTCGCGTTGCTGTTTGATGTCCGGCTGTCCGCTGAAACCCGGAGCAGACAGTTCAATAATGCCGGAATTGCGTGCGCCTTTGCGGAAATCGATATTGGCGGCCGAAACGGCTTGATAAGCCTGAGTAGCGCGCGCGGTAGACGGTGTAGCCGCACGTTCATTTACAACGGCCGCATTGGTTTGGTCAGTAGATTCATTTACAAATACCCAAACTTCGTTGCCGCGAATTTCGGTATTGTATTGGCTGATTTTGTTCAAGCCCAAAACCACGCGTGCGCGGTCATTGTTTTGTGCCGCAGTAATTTGATTCAGCAATGGGTCGGCATATTCCAAAACAGGCTGAGGCAAACGGATATTGGTGTTGGCAAAATCCAATGCGATACGCGCCGGAGTAGATGTTACAAAACCATGAGGTGTGGTGACGTCTTTGTCGAAACGGATTTTGATGATTTTTTGGTTGTCAGGCAAAGTGGAAACGTTGATATCGGTAATATTGCCTGCAAAGGCCGTCTGAACAGCGAGGGCAACGCTGAAGCCGGCAAATAATTTTGTCATGTGCTTGGTTTTCATAATCGAGTGAGACCCCTAAATTAATTTGAATTCGAACTATCTGAGCTATTGGAAGAATCCGCCTCTTTACTGCTCAATGGCAATTCGGCCTTCCGGTACACCCAGTTGCCGTAGCTGTCTTCAACTTGCTCGGTCAAGATAATTTTATCTTCGGTAATACTTTGGATTCTGCCGTAATTCTGACCGATATAGTTTCCGGGATAAACGGTATAAACATGGTCGTTGACCTTGATAAATCCGGAAACTTTGCCGCCGCTTCGCAGTGTTCCGACAAAGGCCATGTTTTCCAAACTGAAGGCTTCCAATGTTTCTTTCGGACGATTCACATCCGGCGCATTGCCGCCTTTAGGGGCAGTGTCCAAACGGCGTGAATCAAACGCATTCATACCTTTAAAGTTCGGAGGGCTATACGGCTTAGGCAATGTAACCGTCGGCTCTTCAAACGGAATAATCTTGGATTTTGCTTCCTGACGGGTTTGCGTCATCCATTGGGTCAAATCTTCATAGCTTTGCGTACAGGCTGCCAAGGGAAGAAGACTTAAGAGTAAGATGATTTTTTTCATGATTTCCCTATTCTTTTATTTTTGCTCATTCTCGGCAGGTTTGCCTTCTTCTTGTGCCTGTTGCGCAGCCAATTCGGCAGCAATCTCTTCGGCCGGACGGGCTTTGTAAGTCGTCGCAATCGCGCTCAATGTCAATTCGCCTTTATTGCCGTTGCCTTCTTTATCCTCGCCTGCGTTCACGAGTTTCAAAGAATCTAAAGTAATAATGCGCGACAAATCGTCTACATCACGGGTAAATTGGCTGATCTGTGAGTATTTGCCTGTGATGGAAATCTGATACGGCAGTTTTTGAATCGGACCATCGTTTTCAGGTTGGAGCGGCGCAACGCTGTCCAAACGCAATCCGTTGGTTGAACCTGCCTGATGCAGCTCTTGAATCAGGTTCGGAATTTCCGCGTCGGTTGGCAATTGTTTCAACAAAACGTCAAATGCAGAACGGATAGAAGCCAATTCAGCCTTCAAATTATTCAAGCTTGCCGCCTGAATGCTTTTACGCGTAAAGGTTTCCTTCAGCTCTTCTTCTTTGGCTTCCTGCGTATTCAAGGTTTCAATCTGATCTTTAAATACGCCGACATAGCCCAAAGCCAACATACCGACAATCAATAAACCTGCCAGCAAAAGTTTTGAAGGCATATTGAGCAGGTACAGGTTTTGTACGTCCAATTGTTTCAGGTTTTTAGATGCCATTATTGAGCCTCCAGAGCAGGTTCTGCCACAGGTTCGGCCGTTTCATCGCTGCTTTGGGCAGTCGGTGCAGGAGCCGGCGTATTCACTTGGTTGATTGAAGATTTCAAAGTAAATTCTTGGTAGTTATCTACTTTTTTAATGCTCAACAATTCAGGCTGCAAGAAAATACCTGTACTTGGCAGGGAGCGCATCATCACGGCGATTTTATTGTCGCTGATGGCATGGCCGCTGATTTTATAGCTGGTCGGGCTTTCTGCTTCCAACGCGGTCAAATAAGTATTATCGGGCGTAAGCGTATTCAAAGAATCAAGGATATAGGCCGCTTGATAACGTTTTTCCTGCAATTCTTCCACTTTCAGCTTTTTAGCCAAGAAGGCTTCTTTTTCTTGCTGAAGTTTATCGATTTCGCCCAATTCCCTATCGAGTCTGTCGATTTCGGTTTGCAGGAAGTTGTTGCGGCCTTCTTGATTGCTGATGGCGCTGTCAATACCGAGATAGGTAGCGGCCGCCAAGCCCAAACCTACTGCAAAAGCGCCAAGCATCAATACTTTGAATTGCTGCTGCTTGCGCTGTTTAATTTCTTCCCGATAAGGAAGAAGGTTGATTCTGGTTAATTCGATCATGTTCTCAAAGTCCCCTTAATGCCAATCCGAACGCCAAAGTCAGTGACGGCGCATCAATTTGAAGCTGCGGCAATTCTACTTTTGCACTGCGTTCCACATATGAAATCGGATGCAGATATTCTGTTGCCGTATTGGTTTGCGAGAAAATGCTTTCTGCCAAACCTGCCTGCTGCGCGGTAAAGCCTGTCAGCAGGATGTGTTTGATATTAGCGAAAGAATCAGTGGCCTGCGTGGTATAGTAAAATTGCAAAACACGCTGAACTTCTTGCGCAACCTGTACATTAAAACGGTCGGCAATCTGAGACTGGTAGTCGGAAGGCTTGTTTTGGGAAGCCATCATTTGTGCGGCT
>ERZ773256.105-NODE-105-length-12797-cov-25.4651_pt1 | contig 12797 bp, 10 predicted proteins | sample MGYA00580513_ERZ773256 | MGnify/ENA primary metagenome ERZ773256 (study PRJEB29015, sample SAMEA2738147) | human oral metagenome | biome: human oral; feature: human-associated habitat; material: saliva | place: China | collected 2201 ... | reverse complement strand
TGATCGATGAGCAAATAAATTCTGTTCGTCGAGAGCTAGCTAATATGGTGTCTGTCGGCATAGTGCAACAGGACGCTATTGATAATAAGTTATACTATAGTGTAAATGAGGATTATCCGTATATCAAGCCGCTTGCGGCTATATTCTCAGATAAAAATACAGAAGGCGGCACAGGTACTGCGGGTGGCGCTTCCTGGAAAGATTCTTTAGGAAGAATGAGAGGCCTAAGGTTGGCTATTGTTTCGGGAAAATTAGTGGTCGGATCAAGCTCTTCTGTTGATTTGTTATTAGTTGGTGATGACATGTCTGCCGTAACTATAAAAAATCTTGTTAAAAAAATCGAAAAAGATAGAAAAATAGAGATAAATTATGCCGTAATATCTTATGATGATTTCTATTATAGGATGAGTGTCAAAGATAGGTTTATAATGGATATTGTAAGAAACAAGCACTCTGTATTAGTAGATACGGAAAATATAATGAGAAAGGAGTAGACATGTTTGAAATAGAGTATAAAGGAGCAAATGCTGTTATTATTACTACAAAGAAACTTCGTGTGGTATTTGATCCGAATTTAGAGATTGTCGGAGGAAAAAATGTTTCTGTGAATAATGACGTAGAAGTAGCTACAGAGGATCGGTTTGCTGTTGTGGATTCTACACCAAGACTACTATTTTCGGGTCCAGGTGAATATGAAGTCGGAGACATCTCATTGCTAGGAATTCCAGCGCGCCGACATATCGACGCTGCAGATGATGTTAAAAAATCTACAATATATAAAATTACGATTGGTGAAGCTAAGGGTGTGGTTGTTGGTAATATTGAGAATAAACTAACTGATGATCAGCTTGAAGATATAGGTGTTGTTGATTTTGCAATATTACCTGTCGGTGGAAATGGATATACATTAGACGCAATGGGAGCGACTTCAATAATTCGTCAATTGGATCCTAAGGTGGTGATTCCGGTGCATTACAATGACGCTACTTTGCATTATGAAGTTCCACAGAATGGCGTGGATGAGTTTGTAAAAAATCTAGGAGCTCCAGTTGTTGAGGCTGGTCCAAAGTGGAAGCTAAAGAAAATAACGGATCTGCCAGATAATTTAACAGTTGTTCAGATATCGAAAAGCTAGGGTCTTCTCATTGAATTAAAAATAACTCCGATAATACAATCGGAGTTATTTATTAAAATTTGATTTAGCGATTACTTATTAGTAGCTGCACTCAAAATACCTTTTTTCTTCAGGGTGCGAATAGCTTTCGTGCTTAAAGTCATGGTAATTTTTTGACCGTCAACAACAAAAGTCTTCTTCTGAAGGTTTGGTTTGAAAACACGCTTAGTGCGGCGCAGGGAGAAGCTGACGTTGTTGCCATACTGCTTGCCTTTGCCTGTTAAATCACATCGTGATGCCATTTCCACTCTCTTTACTTTATTATTAATAACAATCCTTATTATTGTAGCGACATTTGTGTAATTAGTCAAGATTACGTATTGATGCTATAATAACACTTATGATTTTAGAAATAATAATAGTTTTGATTGTTATATTATTGTCTATGACTATTCACGAGGCTATGCACGCTTTTATGGGGTATGCACTGGGCGATAATACTGCAAAAGAAGAGGGGAGGTTGACGCTTAATCCCATAAGACATATCGATCCGGTGATGACTATTTTGCTTCCTTTGATTATGGTAGTGTTGCATGCTCCAGTTTTCGGAGGGGCTAAGCCTGTTCCGTTTAATCCAAATAGAGTCCGTTTTGGTGATTGGGGGGCGGCTCTTGTTGCTCTTTCTGGCCCAATTACTAATTTAGTAATCGCCTTTACTGCGTTTGGCTTTGGAGTGTTTAGTGGCGTTATTAATAATGCTGGGGCAGTACAACCTACGATATTTGGACTGATTATTTCTACTGCTGTATCGGTGAATCTGGGTTTTTTTGTTTTTAATATGCTACCAATTCCGCCTCTGGACGGATCTAGAATATTATACGCCGTAGCGCCAAATAGCGTCAGGAGTGTTATGCAAAAAATTGAGCAAAACGGCGTTCTTTTGGTAATGATTATAGTTGTGCTGTTTTCTGATGTAATTGGGCAGGTTATGTCGGGCTGTATTCGGGCGATTTTGCGTGTATTTATGAACATATTTGGTGTATAATAGGAGTATACCCTGGATTTATCCGTGGGCGCGTATGATTTTCCTAACATCATATGATAGGGAGCTTTAATGATTTATTGTCGTGGCAATAAGTTGCGAGCACCCACCTTGCATTTATGCGGGGAATATCTAGCGCCCACAGACAAGTCTAGGGTTTAGTGCTATAATATATCATGTAGTCTGTTAGGTAATCGCTTAAGTTATACTTAAGAGGAAAGTCCGGGCAGCGAAGGATACGACAGTCGTTAACGGCGACCGGAGGCAACTCTAGGGAAAGTGCCACAGAAACGAAACTACCTTCGTATTTTATATACGAGGGAAAAGGTGAAACGAGTGGGGTAAGAGCCCACAGTCGTCTATGGCGACATAGACGAGAGGTAAACCCTGTCGGCTGCAAGGAGATTTGCAAATAGGATTATCCGTCCGCAGATCGATAACCGCTTGATTTGTTTGGCAACAAGCAAACTAGATAGATGATTGCCCTAGACAGAACCCGGCTTATAGGCAGACTATGAACAAAACACCCTGCATAATGTCAGGGTGTTTTATATTGGTAGATTTGTCCTGTTATAGACTCGCTTTTACTATTTCAGCGAAAGCTTTTGGCTCGTTAACTGCCAATTCTGCTAATATTTTTCTATCAATCTCAATGTTTTTAGATTTCATAGAAGCTATAAGTTTGCCGTAAGTTGTGCCTTCTTGTCGAGCGGCTGCATTGATTCGGGTAATCCATAGACCGCGTAGATCGCGCTTCTTGTTTCGGCGATCGCGGTAGGCGTACTGTAGAGCCCTAATAACACCTTGTTTTGCAAGACGAAAACTTCTGGTGCGATTATGCTGCATTCCCTCAGCTGCTTTTAAGATTTTTTTGTGCTTAGCGCGTGCGGCAACTCCTCGTTTTACTCGCATAACTATACTCCCATTGCTCGACGGGCGTTCTTGGCCATCGAACCAGTTACTGTTGCTGTTGTGTTGATTGCGCGCTTACGACTTTTTGACTTTTTAGCCAACAAGTGGCCGCCAAATGCGCGCTGGCGGGTCAATTTTCCGGTGCTGGTCAGCTTGATACGCTTCGCAGTGCCTTTGTGGGTCTTTAGCTTTGGCATTATTTACTCCTTATTACTACGCTCAGATTGCGACCAGCCATCTGAGGTTTTTGCTCTAATATTGCATCCTCACTAAGGTGTTCCATGATTTTGTCGATCAATTCGTAGCCGATCTCTTTATGGGCCATTTCGCGACCTTTGTAGACCACTTGTACGCGAACTTTATGTCCGCCCTCTAAAAATTTACGGATCTTCTTCAGCTTGACTTCTAGGTCTCCAGCTCCTATCTTTAGACCAAAGCGCATCTGCTTTAGGTCTCCAGATTTGGCTTGGCGCCGATTCTTCTGTTGATCCTTCATTTTTTGGTACTGGTACTTACCCCAGTCAATGATTTTAGCAACTGGCGGATTGGCTCCCGGTGATATTTCAACTAGGTCAAGATTCATGTCGTTGGCCTTACTTAAAGCCTCTTTAAGGGACATGATTCCTAGCTGCTCGCCATCAGGACCAATTATCCGCAGTTCTCTTGCACGGATTGCTCCGTTGATACGGATTGATTTATTAATCTCTGGCTCTCCTTTTTGAAGCAATTTTAGATTAACTCAGTTGCTATTGTAACAGAGATGTTTGTTATTTTCAAGGATAATAATTAACCTATGTTAATCTGTCTATATTGTAGGCTTTCTGCTATATGTGGAATTTCTATGGATGTGGATCCTTCTAAATCTGCGATAGTGCGAGAAACTTTTATAACTTTAAAATAGCTGCGAGTGCTTAAATCTAGTTTTCTGGCTGCGTTCGTCAAGAAGGTTTTTGCAGATTCTGAGATTGATGTAATTTTATCAACGTTACTACTTGGAATGTCATTGTTGTATTTATAGCTACACTTGTATCTGTCTCTCTGAATAGAGTAGGCTTTATGTATCTCAGATAAAAATGTCTCTTGTTGTGATTTTGTCGATACTTTATTATTCAATAATTTTTCATGGGGAACTCGTGAAACCGACACTGTTAGATCTATTCGATCAAGTAGCGGTCCCGATAATCTTTTTTGATAATTTAGAATCTGATTTTGTGAGCATATGCAAGTTTTTTCTGGATCTCCAAGAAATCCACAAGGACAAGGATTCATTGTGGCTACTAATAAGAAATTGGCAGGGAAGTTGAATTTACCATTTGCACGACTGACGGTAATTTCGTGATCCTCTAGGGGTTGACGAAGTGATTCAAGCACAGTGCGTGGATATTCAAGTAGCTCATCAAGAAATAGGACGCCTCTATGAGCTAAACTGATTTCTCCCGGCTGCACTTTTGATCCTCCGCCAATAATAGAGGCTCTACTTGCGGTGTGGTGCGGCGATCTGAATGGTCTATCTACTATGGGATTATTTATTATAGTGTGTTCTCCAAGACTGTGAAGTTTTGTCACTTCTACTATCTCATCCTCTGATAGGGCTGGTAATAGATTCTTCAAAGATTTTGCCAACATAGTTTTTCCTGATCCCGGAGGGCCGGACAATAAAATATTATGTCTTCCGGCAACGGCTATCTGGATAGCTCTCTTTGCTTGTTCTTGTCCGTAGATGTCGTCGATGGTTGGAGTGTTTTTATGATTGTGAGATACATTTTTTATTGATGATCTGTCTATTGGCTTAATAATCTTTTCTTTTTTGAGATGTAAGAAGAGTGATTTTAAGTTTTCTACTGGAAATACATCAATTCCAGTCACTAGCGCCGCTTGTTTGGCGTTTTGGGCTGGTACGTATACTGATTTAATTTTTTGGTTTTTAGCCACTTCGGCTGTGATAATTGCTGATCGTATTGGACGTAGGCTGCCGTCTAGCGCTAGTTCTCCCGCAAAAACCGCATTACTTACGTCGCTTTGGTTGAGTACGCCGTTGATGCATAAGATAGATAAGGCGATAGGGAGATCAAAATGGGATCCGTCTTTTGGTAACTCTGCCGGTGCTAAGTTGATGATTATTTTTCCTTTCGGAAAATCCAGGGAAGAGTTTTTTATTGCACTACGTACTCGATCTCTAGACTCATCGATGGCCTTATTACCCATTCCGACAATTTGTAGACTAGGAAGTCCTTTTGACATATCTCCTTCAACTTCGATGATTTGTCCGCTAAATCCGTAGGGTGTAGCTGAAATAACTCTACTAATCATGAATCTATTAAAACATAAGCATGTAGATTTTTGAATGAGATCAGGGTATAATATGAATCGATATGTGGGGCTGATATAGCTTTCGACAATTGGACCTTATCATGACATTCTGCGAGCCGATGATACGCGTAACGTATATTTAGATGCAAACTTTGTTGCAAAAGCAAAGTCATTCGTAGCGAGCGCTTTCGCTCCTAAGATGGCCTTTGCGCCAATCGCTGCCTAATTTTTAGCGATCATCCTTGTATTGTGGCAACAGTCAATATCTAAGGGTGTTATATCTATGTTGCTAGCTATATATTTGGAAGTAGCGGATATATAGGACTTTTACTACGTAACGGAACTCGGTTTTCTTGGTTTATTTTAAATCCGAGTAGCGTTATTAAATAAATTTAGATAAGCCTATGCTCGTAGACGGATGTTGTGATACCAGTTGGACCCGGGGGCAGTACCCGGCAGCTCCACCATATAGATTAGATTAAAAGTCAGCCTTGTCGCTGGCTTTATTTATATTAAAGAGTAGAATTTATCTTTAATATAGAAAAACAACCACCTGCGAGTAGTGGTTGTTTTCAAAAAAGTGGAGTTTTACAATTTCTTTTTATTTTTGGCCTCTGTATAACTTTTTTATTCAGAAGCTACCCCTATAATAAGCTATATAAATGCTTATGTCAACAATATTTTTGTAAAAAGTTTAGTAAAAAATACCACACATTTTATAATCTTCTTTCTAATTTTCGCAACTATTTTTTCTAATGGCTTTCACTATGAAGTTATATACCAGAGACTGGTGTTTGTTTGATTGCTTTTTATGTCTTTTATGTGTGCGACAAATTAAATTGTCGCACATTTTCTAGGTCTCTTTTATTGAAGTGTAAAGGGTGGCTTTGTGTACTATGAATAAACTTTGTACTTTCGTTTTGTAATTTTTAATTAAAACTGTCGTATAACATTTTGATGTATAAGATTTAATATGCATACTGATGCTTGGATGTTCTTATAATAATATAAAAAATAATTTTGTTAAGTTTGCCGTAGTGTGACAATGAAAGTGAATAGAGTTTTATAAAGCGGGGAATAGAGATTATTATTTTATTGCGAATTTGAGTGTTAGATGTCGGTCTGATATTGACTGTACGAACCTATTTTTGTGGCAATATTTGGATGACAAGTAATCATAGGCTAGTCGTGTAATTGGGTGGTCGCTAAGTCAACGATATCTTCATTGAATGGTGCGTAATCCGTGCTAGATAATACTCAAAAATGACAATATTGTTGTAAAATGCACAGATGGCTATAAAGTGATAAGAGAATAATTAACAGATGATAATTTTAACAACATTAAAAAATAGGTGAAAATTACAATATTTTTTGATCGAGTAATGGTTGACATCTAAATAGGGCTATGCTAGTATAAGGTTAAGCTTTTAGAAAAACAAAAAAGCAAAAATACATTAACAATAAAATTTATATAAAGCCGCGTTTTTACGTATAAATCGACGGATAGTTGGCTGCATGATTTTTATAATGACGCAGCCAATGCTCCGCCTTTACTTCGCAAATTGTAAAAGCGTTGAGCGCGCGGCTAGTACCGCATACATCCAGTTAATCCTCGTTAAAGAACTAGCGGTGAGAATCCTGGATGTATGCAGAGGAACACTGCAAGGATGCTCCTTAATTAAGGAGCGGTCAAATCGCCTCGAGCGGTAATAGGCAAGTAGCACCCGCGCCTAATAGTTATTTTTTATCGGCGGATGGTTTGTGTCTATATGCTATAGTATTATCGCTCAGGCTTCTTGTGTATAGTATGATGTGAGTATGGGGATGAAGATAATTAGTTTTATAGCGTTGGTTGCATTGATTTTGACTGCAGTTATTTTGAACGCGACAAACCCGAGTTCTGCTGGTCCGTTTGGGATTTTAGCGTTTTTTGTATGTTTGTATGTGCTATTTATCTGTCTAACTTATGTAGTATTTTTAACATCGGAGCGAATAGCTGCGAAATTTTTTAATTTCAAGAATAGTCGCAATGAATCTAGGTATAAGATGTATTATTACTCTACTGTAATCTCTCTTGCTCCAGTTATTTATGTGGGTATGCAATCGATGGGAGATGTTGGGATTTTTGAGATATTATTACTTGGTGTGTTTGAGTTGCTGGCGTGTTTTTTTATACATAAAAGATACTAATCTCGTCCTGAATGTAGTCGTGTATTTTAAGTAGTTACGTGGTACAATGTATTTATGAATCCCGAACTGCCACAAGTTAATAGGACCCCTGAGGTGCAGCCACAAAATATAGGTGGCGGTGAGTATAATGTAGAAAATACATCATTAAATCCTGAGATCGGAAGGGAGTCCGAGCAGTCACTTGGTGCTAGGGTTGAACAATATAACAATATCCCTGTGGCTTTGCCTGTTGATAATACTACAACAGTTCCTTTATCTCAGAACGACGCTCAAAGTACGAAGCAGTCGGGGGTAGTAGCTGATGATGATACTCCTCTGGTGGCAGCGGATGAAGACTTGATAGAAAGAGAATGGGTGGATAAAGTTAAAAAGATTATAGCTTTAACAAAAGATAATCCTTATGAGAGGAATAGAGTTATTGCACAGCTGCAGGCTGATTATTTAAAAAAACGATATAATAAGACTTTAGGTCAAAATGACGACTGTAGTAAGTAGGGTTTTATATGGGTGCGGGTCCTTTGATAGTTAGTTTTATCGCGATTGTTATTATAGCCGCTGGTTCTGCGGTAGCTTTTGTGCTGTATCGTAACATGCTGAGGGAAGCCAAAAATTATGAACGAGGCTTGAAGATGGTGCCGTTGCTTATACATTTGCCTCCGACAAGTGAAGACGTCAATAGTTCAAATCGAGATGAGCGAGATTTAACTGAAGAGGTGCTGTCGCAAGCCCAGGTGATGTACAATATTATCTCAAGTACGGCAACTAAAGGATTCAAAAGTAAAGTCTACGGCCAACGTCATATATCGTTTGAGATTGTTGCACATGGTGGGTTAGTTCACTATTATGCTGTTGTTCCGCTAGTGTTAGTTGATGTTATTCGCCAAGCTGTAGCGGCAGCATATCCTTCTGCTAGGCTAGAAGAGGTATCTGATACTAATATATTCAGCAAGGTTGGCAAGATGAGCGGAACCATCGGCGGCGAATTCACCCTGAAAAAGTCCTTTGTTTATCCAATATCGACTTATCAGGAGTCGAAAAGAGATGCTTCCAGGGCATTATTAAATGCTTTATCTTCGGCGTCCAGAGAAGATGGAATAGGTGTGCAATTTTTACTACGTCCGGCGTATGACGGTTGGTCTAAGGCTTCGGAGTCTCATATTGACGGCATGAAGAAAAATAAGGGCAAGAAGAAAGGCTTTGGAGGCGTTGCTCCTATGGATATTATGGAGGCTCTGTGGAAACCGCCAGAGAATAATGAAAAAGACGGTGGCTCTAGTTCTGAGGACAAGCAGCTAACATCTTTAGAGCAGGCGGAAGTGGATGCTATCAGCGAAAAAGCTCGCTATCCTGCGTATGAAGTTCTGGTGCGTGTTGTAATTTCGTCAAACACTGCGGCGCGCTCTCAAGTGTTGTTAAAAAATATAATAGCAGCCTTCTCGTTGTTTGACTCACCGCGCAATAATGGGTTTAAGTTCTCTTTAACTAGGAATGTTGAGGAAATGACAACAGCATATATTATGAGATTCTTCCCTCAGGAAACTCGTAGTAATATTCTCAACAGTGTAGAAATGGCAACGTTATTCCATTTGCCTGGAGCTAACGCGATCCCGACTTCACAAGTTAAGCGACAGATGTCCAAGCAGGTTGATGGACCAACAGACGTTTTGGATGAGGGTTTACTGATTGGATATAACGAATTTCGAGGAGTCAAAAAACCTATTAGAATCGGCACAAAAGACCGTCGCCGCCACGTATATATTATTGGTCAAACAGGCGTTGGTAAGTCTGTTTTGCAGGAAAATATGGCTTATCAGGATATGATGGATGGACGAGGGTTTGCCTTCATTGATCCGCACGGTGATTTGGTTGAATCTTTATTAGGTAAGGTTCCGAAAGAGCGTGTCGAGGATATTATTTACTTTAATCCTGCCGATATGACTAATCCAATTGGGTTGAATATGTTTGAGTTCGACACTCCAGACCAAAAAGACTTTTTGGTTCAAGAGGCGATTAATATGCTGTATGGTCTTTACGACCCAGGCCATACGGGAATTGTTGGTCCTCGCCTGGAGCATATTTTTAGAAACTGCGCTTTATTGTTGATGTCGGATCCTGCTGGTGGAACGTTTATTGACGTGCCGAAGTGTCTTATTGATCCTGAATTTGTGAAAAGCAAGCTTAAGTATGTAAAAGATCAGCAAGTTATTGATTTCTGGACAAAGGAATTTCCTGCGTCGCAGAGGTCAAATGAGGCAGGTGAGGTTATTTCATGGGTTGTATCAAAGTTTGGTCCATTTATTTCCAACGATGCAATGCGCAATATTATTGGTCAGACCAAATCTGGATTTAATTTGCGTGAAATTATGGATAATAATAAGATTTTGCTGGTTAACTTGTCGAAAGGTAAGATGGGTGAACTTAATTCGAAGCTTCTGGGTATTATTTTTGTGATGAAGTTCCAGGCAGCAGCGATGTCTCGGGCGGATATTCCAGAGGATCAGCGAGTTGATTTCTCATTGTATGTTGACGAGTTTCAGAACTTCGCCACTGACAGCTTTGAATCTATTTTGTCTGAGGCTCGTAAGTATAAATTGAGTCTTATTATGGGTAACCAGTTTATGACGCAGTTAACAGATAAGATACGAGAAGCTATTATTGGTAACGTCGGTACGGTTATTTCTGGGCGTATCGGTGTAACTGACGCCGAATTGATGGTTAAGAAGTTCCAGCCGACCTTCGATGTCGACGACTTGGCTAAATTGCCAAACTTCCAATCTATAACCTCTGTGATGATTAATAATGTGCCGTCTGCGCCGTTTAGCATGAATTGGATTCCTCCAATGGGGCAAGTTAATAATCAGCTGAGGGACGCATTGGTAAGGCTGTCTGCTGCTAAATATGGTAGACCGCGAGCTGTTGTTGAGAAGGAGATATTTGACAGGATTAGAGGCAGCGTACAACCAAAGACGAGTCCTTCTCAATTAGCGCCTTCTGCTAATCAAAAGGCACCTGGTGGGTCGTCGTTCTTGGATGAATGGCTAGCGAAGAGACAACAATTAGGAGGAAAGCCCGCTTCTAACTCAACCGTAAGACCAGTAAATTCGCAAGCTCCACAGGCTTCCTCACAAATACAGAATCCGCAAGGTCGCCCAGGGGTGGTTAATAATGCGCCTTCTAATATAAATAGCGTAAATGCTACGGTTTCTAATCTTGATAGCAAACAGCAAAGTCAACCTTCTGCGATAGATAGTGCTGTCATCAATAGGACAAATGTGTCTATGGCTACAAATAATAACCCTGTCTCTTCTGTAAATGTAAAACCGAGCCAACCTGTGGTTAAGAATCGGCTCGATTTACGTAATGGTGATGATGACGATAGTGAAGTGATGATTAGTTTGAGATAAGATTCAACATCTATCTAGTTATTTTTCCTGTTGTTGATAAACCCTACTCGAGCATATTCGATAACAGCGCCGATAGACCAGCCAGCTACAAACAGGATAATAGTTTCTGATCCTGATAATAGATATCCGTATCGTTTGGCGATAAAATACACAACGACAGAGGCTATTGCGCCTAAAGCCCCAGAGATGATTAAGTTAGGGCGGGCAACGGTATTGCCAATTGCGTCACTAGTCTTTTCGACGACTGGATTATGAATGACCTTGCTGAAAGCCCTGGATGGAGCTGATAGCTGGTCTTGTACATTTTCCAAAGTCTTCTTATACGAAGCTTCAATATCTTTTTTTGTAAGAGGCTTATCTTCTTTTATCTCTTTAGATTCTTTTTGTTCTTGCTGCTTTTCTTGGCGGGCGGCAATTTCTATAGCCTCATGTTTAATGCTATTTTCATTTTCGGCATTTGATTTTTCTTTTTCAACCGCCTTTTCTAGGGATCTTTCGATTTCAGCAGCTTTTTCTCTGCTTAAATCTGCTAATTCTCTGGTGTCGACAGCATTCTCTACGGTAGATTTTAATTTTTCACTCATTTTTCACCTCCTATAAAGTTCCTGCGGACATGTCTCGCCGAATGATTCTAACTTCTTTATTTAATTGACGTGATCTAGCGTAGAAGTATACGACCACGGCTGCAATAATTCCTGCGAACATCATATTCTCGCTGGCACCAGTTTTTGGTAGTTGCGAAGTGGTTTGTTCAATAACTTTCGGTGCAGGGCAGTCAATTTTTGTGCTGACAGTATTGCCAAATGTGTTATCAATCCTACAGTCATAAGACATTGGATTACTTTTACCGCTAGCCATCGCCGGGATGCTGTTCTTTATTTGGACGGTAAAGCTGCGCTTCTGGGTCTCTCCTGGCTTGATCTTGATAGGGTTCCATACTAGTACTTTTGCGTTGCCGCTGCCCGCGCTAGCACCTTTATCATCTGTCAATGTTCCGCCACCAGCGTCGAATATGTCTGCATATTCCAATAAATCGCTGACTTGATCTTTAAACGTAAATTCTTCCTCTTTAAGACCTTTGTTTTTTACCGAAAGAGTGTAGGTAATTCGATCTCCAGATTTCGCAACCGTAGTTGTTGCATCGGCATTATTTTGGGTGAGATTAACTGCGGTTTTTGTCTGCACGAACGAGGCAGAACATCGACTATCGTTAATCCATATAGTAGAGTCGCCTGGGCATGGTTGACATTGAGGATCATCCTTTAATAATTTAGGATTTTGAGGGCACCTTGCTGGCTCTGGTATAGTAAATGTCTTTACGCAGGCGTCTGAGGTCTTATCGCCTAATGAGCTCTTTACTGTTAGAACAACTTTGTATGATCCTGGTGTTTTCTCTGTATAAGTTACGATTTTATCGTTGCCTTCGATAGTCTTAACTAGAGTATTTCCTCGGTAAATGCTGTATACATATTTTTGGATTGTCGCACCGTTGGCCGCACTGGCGTTAGCAGTAAATTGATATGTATCGCCATTCTTCTTTATGTCTAAGGCGTTACACGTAGCTACTGGCTGTGGCGGAGTAGAGCAGTTGGGGTATGTTCCGACTTGCCCAGTTGGACATTGATGGCTCGGTGGTGCGATTTTAAGGATTAAGTTACCGCAGTTAAGCATGATTGCAAACCAGCCAGTCCCAGCTGAATATCCAACGAATGCTCTATACGAGAAGCTGCCCCAGAGGTTGTGAGGTCGATAGTAGAAAGTGCGAGCACTGCCTTGTGACGTACGAACTACGTAAGATCCTTCACCTCTTGCTGCACCAAAGTGG
>ERZ773256.102-NODE-102-length-13098-cov-4.48838_pt1 | contig 13098 bp, 10 predicted proteins | sample MGYA00580513_ERZ773256 | MGnify/ENA primary metagenome ERZ773256 (study PRJEB29015, sample SAMEA2738147) | human oral metagenome | biome: human oral; feature: human-associated habitat; material: saliva | place: China | collected 2201 ... | reverse complement strand
ATAAAGGTAAGTCAGATAAAGGAGTTATCATTTTATTATCAAATACATCTGCGCAAACAGTTTCCCATACTAAATTAAAACTAGTTGTCCCAAATAAAGCAATGCTATCAGTATCACTTACTGATGTATTCTCCAGCAACAAGGCAGCCATAAGTTTTAGTACATACTGTTTTCGAGAGTTAAATTCGGTATTAAGCTCATTGAAAATACGATGAAGAATGTATTCTTGATCACCAAAATCATCTAATAAAAAGTCTGTCAAATAAACCCCATGCATGTCCAATAAATCCATCAAGGATATTTCTTCAAGCTCACGACTACACTTAGTAAGCAAACACTCATGAATACGCTGAATAAAATTGTCATCATCAATGATATTCTTTCGTGTCCAAAAATTTATATAATAAGGCTCCTCCTCTTGCCAAAGGGGATGAATAAAGTCAATTGTTCGATTCCAATTGATTTCGCCATCACCATTGAGTTCATGTGTGCTCTGTGTATTGATATAAATCCCATTTTGAAAATAGTCATCTAACAAAGCTATGATTAATGCTATTCTACTAAATGCTGCCAATTGGTTACTCTCACTATATAGTTGTATAGATTGATTATTTGTATTATATCGATGTAAAACTTTAAGAACTTGTTTTAATAACTTTCTACATTCAGTTTTATCATCCTTATTATCATGTGAAAATAAGTATTTAGGATAACAACATAACAAATAGCCTTCAATAATTATAATACCTACATAGTTAAACACATAACAAGAGTTATCTTGACCATCAATTCCATCAACTAGCTCTTCATCCAATGTAACAAGATTTGATAACTCTAAATTCTTAGGCATACCTTTAACTGACTTTAAAATCCCATAAACCTTGAGATTTCTAATGAATAGATCTAATTGATTACTATCTATCTCAGAAAACAATGTCATCAACTCTGACTTTGTGTAAGGTTTCCTTTCACGGATATAAACCGACTTCATACCTCTGTGACCTTCGTTTCACTATCTTCCAATATTGTTTCTTCTTTATTTTCTAACCATTTAGAATTGACAACACCCTCTGGGAAAATTTCTATCCCAATCTCATCAAAAGCACTACAAATAGATGAGTATCGGCAATTACCTTCACACTTAAAGAACAATCTTCTTTTTTGTTTAACTACATCATCAAATAAGTACATTAATACCTTATTTTTAAATACTTCTTTAAAGCTATCATTATCTTGTATTGTAGACTCTTTCAAGAAGAATGGACCCATCAGTTTATCCTCATTAATACTATAAGCTTCTGTAGATAACTCATCATTGATTGCCTTACGCAGGCTATTCCACGAAATTAATGTATTCGATTGTCCAAGTTTAAATTTTGGCTTAGTAGAAATATCGGATAACTTATCTTCCCCATCATCAATACCATAATATGAAAAATTCCATCGACGTTTAAATGCTGTATCCATAGGATATACACCTTGATCAGCACTATTCATCGTAGCCCATATAAACATATTTGATGGTGTTGACGTTGTAAATACCCTCGCATATCATTGGTTGTATTAATACTATATTCACTCTGTCCATTATTATCTCTATCAAGAAGTTGGAATACATCTCCAAATACTGCGGCAACATTGGCACGATTAATCTCTTCAATGATTAATACATAGGGTTTATCTGGATTTTGTAATGCTTTCACTAAAGTTCGCATAAATGGGCCTGGAACGTATTCATATGCAATTTTCTCTTTATAAGAATCTTTCGACATTAATCGGACATACTTCCGCAATGCTCTACCATGATTCCGTTCAACTGAATTATTATTGGCAGCCTGAGTTCCATCTTGCTTAATCGTTGTGAACTCATCATCAAAATATAATCCTAAAAGAGCAGGTAACCGTGTCAAATCATTATTATTTTGAAAGGTTTCTACAAGAGCATCATATTTTTCTTGTGTAGTCTTAGTCTCATCTAGTAATACTGAGATAACATTTTTCGTATCTTCATCTAATCCATCCAATTTACTTGTCTTCATAATCGGTTTATAAGAACCTACAAAATTTGCATACGTATAATCTGGATGAAATGTTATTCTTTCAATCTGTTCATCATTATTGCTAACTAGAGCCTCTGCTTCTATCTTTAATGCATAAGATTTCCCTGTCCCTGGTGCGCCAAAAAAAATTCGTTGTCTAGATATATTATTATCGATATAGATAGGCTCATCTAATTTTGAACTAATGGCTGAATCTACATTAGATTGATTGGAGTAACTAGTATTAATATTGTTAGAAGATAAACGCAAAAAACATCTAACTCTGCTCTCATATTTCTGTAAATCAATAACTCTATTAGGCACAATATCAACTACATTATTGGAATACTCTAAAAAAGAATTTAAGTTATCCTTTAACAATGACTTTAATATTCTTAATGAGCCCTTAGGCTCTTCATCACCATTAATATCTATTGGTCCATTAGCATCAAGAATTTTTCTATATATGCTATCCAAATTAAAAATAATATCCTTATTATTATCTACAAGTTTAAATACGGCAGGTTCAGATAATACAGTTATTAACTCTATCAAATTCTTTTCTGCTTGTTTCAAACGGTTTGCATAATTATCTTGTTGACTATAATCTTTTTCAACACCTAACCAATATAACAACACACCTAAATATAGCTCTCTATCAGTTTCAATCAAAGAATTAATAATGTCTATATTGATTGTATATATTAATTTTTTAGGGTATCTAACCCTTCCTGTTCTCTCAGCACTATAGGGCTTAGAACTATCTAAAAATTCGACTTTAGCCAATCTCCAAATCAACTCAAAAGCAACAATTAAAGATTCTATTTGCGCTGTAAATATTGGGTTTGCATTAAGATTACTCAATAGATTATCTTTATCAATACTTATAATTTCAAAAGTATCTATCATACTAATTATTTTTTCACTTAAATCATTAGTTAAAATAATCTGATCCTTATCTTGAACTGAATACTCTAATTCTCCTGGAGAATCAGAAACGACCCATAGGAAAATAATCATAGCTAAAGCACTTCTAATATTAGGGAATGAAGATTTTATCCCTAATTTTAAATCAATATCAGGATATATAGTCAAAGGGTTTGGTCTATTCATTATTATCTCTCTTTATATCATGCATAATTACACGTGCTATTTTTCTAGCTAATAACGGCGGAACAGCATTTCCAACTTGCTTCATTTGGGACATTTTACTGCCAATAAACTTAAAAGTATCAGGAAAAGATTGTAATCTAGCCGCCTCTCTTACAGTAATAGCTCTATTTAAAAATGGGTGAGTAAATTTTCCAGAGGAAGGAGTATCAAATCTAGTTGTTATTGTTACTGCGACATCATTCTGTTTCATTCTACTCCAAGTCCCACTATATACAGACTTCGTAATATGTTCCTTTGGAAGTACTTCTTTCCCCGCATTTGGAGGAATCAATGATAAACGCTCTAATGCCAATGCAGAGTGTTTTGTTGCCATATGATTATATAGGATTTTAGATCCTTTACGCATTTTCTTTTCATAATCACTCTTAGGTGAATTTCGGTATTCCTGTTCAAATTCACCTTCACCAGATTCAAGATATGCTAAGTCACTTATCGCATCCCAAATAGTAACCTTTTGCTTACACGGTAAGGGCAATTCAGGTGGAGTCGCTAAATATTTTCCAATAATAATGGCTCTTCTACGATTTTGTGGTACCCCATAGTCTGCTGCATTCAGAATGCCATATCGTATAGAGTATCCATAGCCCTTAAACAACCCCTTAATTTCATTAAGGAAGAAACCTTTCTCTGCTGTTAATAAATTAGGAACATTCTCCATTACAAAATATTTAGGCTTTACGAATTTTACTACTTCAACATAATGTTTAAATAAAAAATTTCTTTCATCATTTATTGTTTTTCTTTTCCCCTTTTGTGAGAATCCTTGACAAGGTGGTCCACCTATTACTACATCTATTTTATTAACATATTCTCCAAATACTTTGCTCAAATCTAAAGAAGTTATATCGCCTACAACAACGTTTGTACTCTTGTGATTCTCCTTATATGCAGTCGCAATTGATTGATCAAACTCATTTGCTAATAATATATCAAACCCTTCCATCTCAAATCCCAATGAAAGTCCTCCTACGCCTGCAAACAAATCTATAACAGTAGGTTTCATAAGTTATCCTTTTATTCTAGAAACAGCTATATCAAAATACTTTTTATCTAACTCAATTCCAATAAATTGTCGATTATTTTTCTGTGCTACAACACCTGTAGTTCCACTTCCCATAAATGGATCAAGTACACAATCCCCTTCATTAGATAGAACATCAATAAAGTGTTGTATTAAAATTTCGGGTTTCTGCGTAGGATGCTTTCCATATCGTCTCTCACCATTAGGGGTAACCGAAGTTTCGATAAAATCATGAATAAGTCTTCCCTGATTATTAAAAACACCCGTTCTCTTTTTATACGTAAAATATATCCAAGCCTCAGTAGAATTCACAAAGTGTAGGTTCATATTTCTTGGCATAGGATTAGTTTTATGCCAAATCCCCGTTGTCTTATAATAAAATCCATGCTTCTGAGCTAATCTTATAATTGTCTCTACCTTTATAATAGCCATAAAGACAATCATTGAACCGCCTTTTTTTATAACTCTAGCTGACTCTTCAAAAAAACAGTCCATAGATTTTTCCCATTCCGAAAAGTCCATATCATCCCAGCCTGCTGATCCAAAAAAATTATCTCTCATTTTACTAAGATTTGTATCGCGGTTTCTCATAAAATTTCCCAAATTATAAGGAGGATCTGTGATAATTAGATCAATAGAGTTTGTATCAATTTTTTTCATTGCTACTATACAATCTTCATTATATAACTTCGTTTCTAACACTATATTAGCCTTCCTAAATGGGTCCATAATAATTAATTGTACAAATTGTTTATTTGCACTCTTCATTATACAAAAATACTATCAATCTTTTTATAATATAAAAAACACACTATAAATACAAGGTTACCTATTTATAACAATATTAAATGGTAAAACAAAAAGACACAAGGCATTTAAAGCCTTATGTCTAATAGATTTCAGTTGGCGCGCCTAGAGGGAATCGAACCCCCAACCTACAGTTTAGGAAACTGACGCTCTCTCCGGTTGAGCTATAGACGCATGTATACTTTATTATATCGTTTTTAATAAAGTATACGCAAGGCGTCCTTATTGTTGTAGGTATTGGTTATTTACTTGTTTTTGTTCTTCTGGGCTAAGGTTTTGGTAGCCTTTGGCTAATGCACTGACCCAGGATCCGTAGGCAGGATTTGGGAATACAACAAAGGTAGTACCAAAGTCTTCTTTATGTTCATCGATGATAGCATTTCTTTCAGCTAAGGTCTTACCTTTTGTACCAATTGGGAAGTCACCGGCATTATCACCCATATACAAAATGACGCTGTATTTCTTAGTGATTGCATCAAAACGAGGTTGTTTGTCTGAGTCTTTTTCAAATAGTAGTACATGTTCTTTATCGACGGATGGGAATCCTAGTTCCTTAAAGTTTTGTACTGTTGCATCATAGTTAACAGGTGCATATCGATTTGAAACGTAGAATATTTCAACACCTTGTTTATGTACTTCATTTAGGAACTCAACAGCACCAGGCATGGCTTGTGATTTACCTTGATGCACAGCTTGACGCCACCAAGGAGCATCGAAGCGACCATTGCCATTAGCAACGCTTTCACCCATTAATTTTGTATTATCCACTACTGTTTCGTCCGCATCAAGAACGATGGCAAGTGGTTTGCGTTGATGAGATGGATCAGTAACAGCCATCTTAACAAGATTTAGCGCCACATTGTACCCTTGATACGCTAGTGCTCTGTACTCTGCAGAGGTGCGCATCCATAAGAGTCCCATTGTTTCTGTTTCGGCTTGATACTGCTGTTTTTGCTTCAATGCTGCCTGCTCATCTAGCACTACTGCAGCTTTTGCCGCCTCACTGTTAGCAGCTACCGTATTAGCTACCGTATTCGTAGCCGCTGTACTATTAGTCGATTGAGTTGATTGAACCTGTGTAACAACCGCTGTAGGAACTACAGGATTTGCTTTCACCGTCATCGGAGAATCCGCCTGTACGACAGAACCTACGCAAAGGCTACCGCCAAGACAAGCCACCACTGCATACCATGCCAAACTACTACGTTTCATAATTGCCTCCTATCCACATTGGCTCTCTGTATACATACAATACACAATGTAATTCTACATAGGTATACGAAAGTCCTCTATGGATTTATATACTATCTGTATAACAAGCTGGTGATCCACAGTATGAAATCGCTAAGCTTATGTATCAGGACCTAACTAATAAAAAATTTGATTAACAATATTTAAATACACTCACCACGACAAAAGCCCCACCTTACTATGAACTACATAGCAAGGAGGGGCTTCGTTTTAGTTTAAGGAAGTTCTTTTAGTCGTTTATGTTGTTTAGATAGAATATCATTTACATAAATAGTTATATAATGTGTGCAAGTTTATAGGATTGTTTTATGTTCTTTTAAGGGGTTATTTATGTAAATATAAGAGAGTTTTGTAAGGGATTTATTAGTTAGAGAGATCTATTAATTTATTTTACATCGCTGAAATCGATGTTCATGCCCAAGGCTTTAGCTACGCCTTCACCATAAGCTGGATCACATTGGTAGCAATGTTTTGCATGGCGTTCTTTAATGAAATCAGGTACGCCATCCATAGCGGCAGCTGTATTTTCAAACAAGATTTGTTGTTTTTCTGGGCTCATTAGACGGAACAATTTACCTGGTTGTGTATAGAAATCGGAATCGTCTTCGTAGAAGTCGTATTGGTATGCTGCACCAGATACGTCTAGACCAGGGTTTTTGAATTGTGGTTGTTCAGCCCATTCGCCAAAGCTATTTGGTGCATAGCCAATTGTGGAACCATGGTTACCATCTACACGGCCTTGACCATCACGATGGTAGCTGTTTACAGGGCATTTAGGCGCATTAACAGGGATTTGATGGTAGTTTGCACCTAAACGATAGCGTTGTGCATCCGCATAGGAGAACAAACGACCTTGAAGCATTCTATCAGGGGAGAAGGATACGCCAGGAATGATAGTAGATGGTGCAAATGCAGCTTGTTCTACATCTTGGAAGTAGTTTTCAGGGTTGCGGTTAAGCTCCATTACGCCTACTTCGATCAATGGGAATTCATCATGGTACCATACTTTTGTTAAGTCGAATGGATTGTATGGCATGTTGTTAGCTTGTTCTTCGGTCATCACTTGGATGCATAATTTCCATTTAGGGAAATCACCGCGTTCAATAGCCTCAAAGAGGTCACGTTGGTGGCTTTCACGGTCACTAGCTATCACATTAGCCGCCTCAGCGTCGGAAAGATTTTCAATCGGCTGTTGACAAACCCAATGGAATTTAACCCATACACGTTCATCGTTTTCATTAATTAGACTATATGTATGGCTACCAAAACCATGCATTGTGCGGTAGGATTTAGGAATACCACGGTCACTCATAACGATTGTTACTTGGTGAATTGCTTCTGGCAAGCTAGACCAGAAGTCCCAGTTTGCTGTCGCATCGCGAAGGTTTGTTTGTGGATTACGTTTTACAGCGCGGTTCAAATCAGGGAATTGCAATGGATCGCGGATAAAGAATACAGGTGTATTGTTACCTACGAGGTCCCAGTTTCCTTCTTCTGTATAGAATTTTACGGCAAAGCCACGAATGTCGCGTTCTGCATCGGCCGCACCACGCTCACCGGCAACGGTAGAGAAACGCACGAATAACGGCGTTTGCTTGCCTACTTCAGAGAAAATTTTTGCTTTCGTATATTTTGTAATATCGTTAGTGACTGTGAAAGTACCAAATGCACCGGATCCTTTAGCATGCATGCGGCGTTCAGGAATCACTTCGCGCTCAAAATGAGCTAATTTCTCCATGAGCCAAACATCTTGCATCAATACAGGACCACGTTTACCTGCTGTAGCAGAGTTGCGATTATCTGGTACAGGAGCGCCAAAGGCTGTTGTTAATTTCTTTTCATCACTCATGTTACAAACTCCTACTTAGAATAAAAATAAGTAATAATATGCGACCTTAAAAATTGTATGAAACATATTATTACATAAAAACAATAAATATTATCAATTAATAATTATTATTTATTATTACGATTAAATCGTAACATATAAATAGAGATTGTACAACACAAAATCTTGTATACATGCTCTCATATAGAAACAGTACATGAGAAAAGCCTATAGGAAATCAATCCTATAGGCTATTTGCATCATTATTAGGCGTAAACACTTACATACGCTATCTATACATATAACTAGAATATATCATCTATTAATTTTATTTGCCCCCGCATTACGTAATACATTTTCTTTTACTTCATTTACAGGATCTATTTTAGTAAACAATTCAGGTTTCCAATCTACAGGTGTTAACGTATCATTAAATGTATCAATGATTTGTCCGTTAAACATATTATTAACTGTAGTAAGTTGTTTTCCTCCAAAGACTTTCACAAATGATGTATAGTCTTTACCTGCTATATCCGCCACATTGTTTTCAGCATAGATTTGGGAGTTTTTCCCAACACCTAGTGCGTAAGCATAAACATATTCACCATTTGTAGTATCTGACGCAAAGTAATTATTATACACATGAACCTGGCCAAATCGTACTCTTGGTAAGCGTTGTACTACATTATGGAAATAATTATGATGCAAAGTTACATGTAATTTTCCTTCATCTGATATTTTTGAATCACTACTACCAATCAACATGGTTTTATTATGGTTTTCAAACGTCGAATAAGAAATCGTTATATAGTCAGCTTCATTGGTAATATCAACCAATCCATCTCTATGCTCATATTTACGACCAAAGTATTTTTCTACTGTTTCAGGGCCATCTTGGAAGGAAGAATGATCAATCCAAATGTGTGTACCACCTTTTATGGAAATACTGTCATACTGGGAATTCCAATTACCCTCTGGTCCATCATTAGGATCCCAAGAAGGGAAATAATCATAAGGAGATTCAAACTGTATATTTCGTATGATTACATTATCCGAATCAAGAACCAAATTTACACCCTTTAATTTCGCATTGTCCATGCCAATGATGCTTGTATTAGACGGTACATGAACAGTAATAGACTTACTTTGATTCTTTTGTGATGCTTTACGCTTTGCTTCTTGCTCATCTTTTAAACTCTTAGACGCTGTGCTTTGCGGCTTATGAGTTTCTAAATATTGTTGAAAGTCATAGCCATCGACCATGTAGTCTTTCATAGTCAATGGTTTTCCAGAATCATCGGTATCAAAATCTATAGTTCCATAGACTAATACAATCTTAGGTGTAGTATTTTTCCTATTCTTAAGAGCTGATACAAATTCTTTTTTATTTGTTACTTTAAACACATTCTGTTCTGTAGCATTAGCACCACCTGTAGTCCCATTGCCTACAGAAGCAAATCCGTCCTGTTTCGGTAATGCTTCACGCATAAAGGTAGGGCTCTCAGCCGAGCCACGAAACGAGGTCATCATTACAATAGCAATTAATGTAATGCATAATCCAAGGGATATCATTATCTTTTTCATAGTTCTAGTTCCTTAATTTTATTACGTTATAGCATATTATAGTGTTAACACTCAACAACTATAGCTATAATAAATACCCCTTTCATAACTAATATATAGTTACAAAGGGGTATCATTTTATTTACGCTGGGCGGCTCCAGTCGACTTGTACATCGATGGCTTCCCACATGCGTGTTAATGCTAATTTGAAATTGTCTAAAGACTCTAATGGTTTTACAGTTAACCGTTCATAGGTATCAAGGCCTGTAGCATGCTCGATAGCATGTTCATCGTTCAAGTAAGCGATAACCTTATCTACCCATTCTTGTTCAGGTAACTCTACGGATACTGTTTTTGCTTCTGTATCATAGGACAAGAAGCCGTTGCTGTTGATGCCATAATGGATGGCTACACGAAATAAACTCATATCTATACCTCTCTTGCGGTAATTTCTAAACACTATATCCATATTGTAACATGAACATTTATATTAGCGAAAGTATTCAATATAAAGTTTATGAGTCTATTGTATGGGATTATACATCCTCGTTAGTATCCCATACCTAATCGGCTTCAAGACCTACTTTCATGTAATCAGAGGTCTCATTCGCTTTACTAGAATCCACATCCTCGTTAGTAGATTGTGCATCTACTGCAGCCTTAAGTTCTGATCTCTTTCTACGCGCCCCATTTTCTCCGTGAAAGCGCTGCCATAGAGCGCCACTCATAACTGCAGTCTCACCGAACTTAGATTCTAAGGAATCCAGTACACTAGCCAGCTTATTTTCGTTTTCATTCTGGGGCGACTCAAAGAGGCTATCCTGCATCGGTACCTCTTCATCGAGACCACTTATGGTAAGACCTAACAAGCGTATAGGACCAGGTGGAGCTATAAAGATAGTGTCTTTAGGTTGTTTACTCGTCTTATCTTGCATGAGCTTATTCCATAAAAGAAGCGCTGTTTCAAAAAACACATGCTCATGGTCTGACGGTGAATCTAATCGTTTCTGCCGCGACACGGTAGTGAAGTCATCATAGCGTACCTTAATCGATACGGTGTGTCCTAAAAGATTGCGTTTCCGTAAGCGTTTTGATAAACGATTGGCGAAGTATCTAAACTCAAGTTCAATGGCACTGCCATCGACGAGGTCCTCTTCATAGGTTTCCTCTGCCCCAATGGATTGTATTTTACGATCAGTTTCCACCGGCCGTTCATCAATGCCATTCGCCAGTTCCCATATGCGTCGCGCCTGGTTTCCCACAATAGGAATCAGACTACGTTCATCAGGCAATGCTTGAATATGACGCATCAAGTGAAAGCCGCCTGCTTTCAACCGTTTTTCTGTATGAGGACCAACACCCCAAATACGTTTTATCGGCAACGGTGCTAAGATTTCTTTCTCACGACCATAAGGAATGACTACAAGACCATCTGGTTTGTCTAAATCAGAGGCTAATTTAGCGAGAAATTTATTAGGTGCTAAGCCTGCTGAGATAATGAGTCCAGTCTGTTCATACACACGGTCCTTAATGGCACGGCCCAACGCTTTAGGCCCGCTATACATGGTAGACATGCCACTTACCTCAAGAAAGGCTTCATCAATAGACAACGGCTCAATGTAAGGAGTAAATTCTTTCATAATAGAAAAAATCTGATGTGATACCTCTTTGTAGCGATCCATGCGCGGGTATACATAAATACCATCAGGACATAATTTTTTTGCCCTCGAAATCGGCATGGCAGAGTGAACACCGAATTTACGAGCCTCATAGGAGCAGGTAGCAACAACACCACGTGAAGAAAGACCACCCACGATAACGGGGTGGCCTTTATAGTCTGGATGATCCAGTTGTTCGATGGACGCGAAGAATGCATCCATATCAACATGCATAATCCAACGTCTCATTGTTACGCTTCTTTTTCGTGCTCAGAAATACGGCAGTATTTAATTTGCGCACAAATGCACTCATCCTTAGATTTATATAATTGAGGGATGATTTCTAGAATGTCGCCAAATGTAGCTTCGTTAATGGAGTAACGTGTCCATAAGCCATTACGTTGAGAGTTAACTACACCTGCATCAATTAAGATTTTCATGTGGTAACTCAACGTAGATTGAGACAAATTGAAGCTAGCTAAAATATCAGCTGCACATAATTCATTGCAAGACAACATATCGATGATGTGTAATCTTGTTTCATCGCTTAATGCCTTAAAAATCGTCGCTAAACGTTCATAAGAAACTTCAACCATATCTTTAACTCCTCAAATCCGTATCAAAAAATGTCAATCTACTTTCTTGACTCTATTATATACTATTTCTTAATGTAAATCTATTTTTTTCTTTATATTTGTATCTTAATAATTTATTATGAATACCAAATAATTATATATGAGTAAATTTTACCACATTATAAACTAATTTCAGCACACTATAGGCTATTCGCTATGAATATTTTAAATAAATTTTCATCTCATAGATTTATTTAGTTATACATAAAAATGTATATATAATGGTTTTATACAATTATTTTCTATAGAATTTTCGATATAGCGTTTTTCTAATAACCATATAGCATACTTCGATATACCGCACTACATTAGCAACCGAAAGGATTAGATATAAACTATACCGATTTAGTGTTCTCATAACTTTCAATACAAAAGACCCCTCATGGAGGGGCCTTATCTGTATAATTCTATAAATCGATTGCATAGTAGAAAAACCATAGAATTTATAATGATAAATTCTAGTCTACTCTAGAGCAATCCTATTATATCAAATTGATATAGCTTAGAATACGTTTACTAAATCAATTGTTTGGTTACGGTTAGGGCCAACGGATACGATACCCAAAGGTACACCTGTTACTTCTGCAATACGTTCTACATATTTACGAGCATTTTCAGGAAGTTCTTCGTATTTGCGGATACCAGAGATATCTTCGTATTTGCGGATACCAGAGATATCTGTTTCCCAACCTGGCAATGTTTCGTAAACAGCTTCGCATGCTTCAAGATCTTTCAAGTTAGCTGGGAAGCCTTCTACATCTTTACCATTCAATTTGTAACCTACGCAGATTTTCAATTCTTTGAACGTATCAAGAATATCTAAACGAGTGATAGCAAGGTAATCAAGGCTGTTAAGACCTGCAGCGTATTTTACAACCATAAGATCTAACCAACCACAACGACGAGGACGACCAGTTACAGTACCGAACTCATGACCAAGTTTGCGAAGGTTTTCGCCAGTTTCGTCAAGAAGCTCTGTAGGGAATGGACCTGCACCAACGCGTGTTGCATAAGCTTTCACAACGCCGAAGATATTTTTCAAATAGTTAGGACCTACACCCGCACCTGTGGAAGCACCACCAGCGATTGGATGAGAGGATGTTACGAATGGATATGTACCATG
>ERZ773256.100-NODE-100-length-13271-cov-12.9284_pt1 | contig 13271 bp, 12 predicted proteins | sample MGYA00580513_ERZ773256 | MGnify/ENA primary metagenome ERZ773256 (study PRJEB29015, sample SAMEA2738147) | human oral metagenome | biome: human oral; feature: human-associated habitat; material: saliva | place: China | collected 2201 ... | reverse complement strand
ATTTTGCTCGCCCTGATTCTAATATCCACGGTGTCAATGTCCATACGGCACGTAAGAGAATGGGAGCGCAATTGGCGCGAGAATTTAAGCATGAGGCAGATATTGTAGTTGGTGTGCCCAATTCTTCCCTAAGCGCGGCTATGGGATTTGCGGAAGAATCAGGCTTACCAAATGAAATGGGTCTGATCAAAAACCAATACACCCAGCGAACTTTTATCCAACCGACTCAAGAATTGCGGGAGCAAGGAGTGCGGATGAAACTGTCTGCTGTTTCGGGTGTTGTCAAAGGCAAGCGTGTGGTTATGATTGATGACTCTATCGTTCGTGGAACAACCTCTCGTCGTATCGTTCAGCTCTTGAAAGAAGCGGGTGCGACTGAGGTTCACGTTGCCATTGGAAGTCCTGCACTAGCGTATCCATGTTTCTACGGGATTGATATCCAGACCCGTCAGGAGCTGATTGCAGCCAATCATACGGTCGAAGAAACTCGCCAAATCATTGGTGCGGACAGTCTGACTTATCTTTCAATTGATGGCTTGATTGAGTCGATTGGTATCGAAACAGATGCGCCGAACGGTGGTCTCTGTGTCGCTTACTTTGACGGTGACTACCCAACGCCTCTCTATGACTACGAAGAAGACTATCGTAGAAGTTTGGAAGAAAAGACCAGTTTTTACAAGTAGGCGACAGATTCTCCATTAAAGAAAAGGAAAAAACAAATGACAAATAAAAATGCTTATACCCAGTCTGGCGTGGATGTTGAAGCGGGTTATGAAGTTGTTGAACGGATCAAAAAGCATGTGGCTCGTACGGAGCGTGCAGGTGTCATGGGAGCTCTTGGTGGTTTCGGTGGCATGTTTGACCTTTCAAAGACTGGGGTCAAAGAGCCCGTCTTGATTTCAGGGACTGACGGTGTCGGAACCAAGCTCATGCTTGCCATCAAGTACGACAAGCACGATACCATCGGTCAGGACTGTGTGGCCATGTGTGTCAATGATATCATTGCTGCAGGTGCGGAACCCCTCTATTTTCTCGACTACGTAGCGACAGGGAAGAATGAGCCAGCTAAGCTAGAACAAGTGGTTGCTGGTGTGGCAGAAGGTTGTGTGCAGGCAGGCGCTGCCCTCATCGGTGGGGAAACAGCTGAAATGCCGGGCATGTACGGCGAAGACGACTATGACTTGGCTGGTTTTGCGGTCGGTGTGGCTGAAAAATCTCAAATCATTGACGGTTCAAAGGTGGCAGAGGGAGATGTTCTTCTCGGACTTGCTTCAAGTGGGATTCATTCCAATGGTTACTCTCTCGTCCGTCGTGTCTTTGCGGATTACACAGGTGAGGAAGTCCTACCAGAATTGGAAGGCAAGAAACTCAAGGAAGTTCTTCTTGAGCCGACTCGTATCTATGTCAAGGCTGTTTTGCCACTCATCAAGGAAGAGTTAGTCAACGGCATTGCCCACATCACTGGTGGTGGCTTTATCGAAAATGTCCCTCGTATGTTTGCAGCTGACTTGGCTGCTGAGATTGAGGAAGACAAGGTTCCAGTTTTACCGATTTTCAAAGCCCTTGAAAAATACGGTCAGATCAAACACGAAGAAATGTTTGAAATCTTCAATATGGGTGTGGGACTCATGTTGGCAGTTAGTCCTGAAAATGTAGGTCGTGTCAATGAATTGCTGGATGAACCAGTCTATGAAATTGGTCGCATCGTCAAGAAAGAAAACGAAAGTGTCATCATCAAATGAAAAAAATAGCGGTTTTTGCCTCTGGTAATGGCTCAAATTTTCAGGTGATTGCCGAAGAATTTCCAGTGGAGTTTGTCTTTTCAGACCATCGTGATGCCTATGTGCTCGAACGTGCAGACAAGCTCGGCGTTCTGTCCTATGCTTTTGAACTCAAGGAGTTTGAGAGCAAGGCAGACTACGAAGCGGCCCTTGTCGAACTCTTGGAAGAACACCAGATTGACTTGGTTTGTCTAGCAGGCTACATGAAAATCGTTGGGCCAACCTTATTGGCGGCTTATGAAGGTCGGATTGTCAACATTCATCCAGCCTATCTGCCAGAATTTCCAGGAGCTCACGGAATTGAGGACGCTTGGAATGCTGGTGTTACTGAGAGCGGCGTTACTATTCATTGGGTGGATTCAGGTGTGGACACTGGTAAGATCATCAAACAAGTCCGTGTGCCACGGTTGGTTGATGATACCATTGACAGTTTTGAAGCTCGGATTCATGAAGCGGAGTACAAGTTGTATCCAGAGGTGCTGGATAGTTTGGGAGTAGGGAGAAGGTAAGAAGTAAGTCAAGTTTTGATTGCGCAATCTTGCTAGGAGAAAAAATGATTGAGATGAAATTAGTAGATGAGAGCAGTTTTCAGGCAGTGCTGGATTTGAAAATATCTGAAGCTGATGAACGAGCACGTTTCGTGGCTCCAAATGTACGCTCTTTAGCTGACGCATGGCTCTATCGAGAGAATGGGGATGTGTTTCCAATGGCAATTTATTGGAATGAGCTTGTAGTTGGTTTTCTCCTGTTGGAAATAGATAAGGATGAAGCGGAATACTTTATCTGGCGGATAATGATTGGCCAGCAGTACCAAGGAAGAGGTTATGGTCGAAAAGCCGTGGAAGTTCTGATCAAAAAGGCTCAGATGGATAGAGCTTGCAGTCATATTGTTGCAGATTATGTGGTTGGAAATGAAAAAATGAAGCACCTGCTGACTAGTCTGGGTTTTCGGGAAACAGGATTTATAGAAGAAAATAACGAAGTCGCTATGCGCTTAGACCTAAAGAAAGAGGAATAGAATGACGAAAAAAGCCTTAATCAGCGTCTCAGATAAAGCGGGCATTGTTGAATTTGCCCAAGAACTCAAAAAACTTGGTTGGGAGATTATCTCGACAGGTGGAACCAAGGTTGCCCTTGACAATGCTGGGGTGAAGACCATTGCCATCGACGATGTGACTGGTTTCCCAGAAATGATGGACGGTCGTGTTAAGACCCTACACCCAAATATCCACGGTGGGCTCCTCGCTCGTCGTGACTTGGATAGCCACTTGGAAGCGGCCAAAGACAATCAAATCGAGCTCATTGACCTTGTAGTGGTCAACCTTTACCCATTTAAGGAAACCATTCTCAAACAAGACGTGACTTACGCTGATGCTGTGGAGAATATCGATATTGGTGGTCCATCTATGCTTCGTTCAGCAGCGAAGAACCACGCTAGCGTAACAGTTGTGGTGGATCCTGCTGACTATGATGTGGTGCTTAACGAATTGGCAGCAAACGGCGAAACAAGTTACGAAACTCGCCAACGGTTGGCAGCCAAGGTTTTCCGTCACACAGCGGCTTATGATGCCTTGATTGCAGAATACTTCACAGCTCAAGTGGGTGAAAGTAAGCCAGAAAAACTGACCTTGACTTATGACCTTAAACAAGCTATGCGTTACGGTGAAAACCCTCAACAAGACGCAGACTTCTACCAAAAAGCCTTGCCAACAGACTATTCGATTGCTTCAGCGAAACAGCTCAACGGTAAAGAATTGTCATTCAACAATATCCGCGATGCTGACGCTGCCATTCGTATTATCCGTGACTTCAAAGACCGTCCAACCGTTGTGGCTCTCAAACACATGAACCCATGTGGAATTGGTCAGGCTGATGACATCGAGACTGCTTGGGACTACGCTTATGAGTCTGACCCAGTGTCTATCTTTGGTGGTATCGTTGTTCTTAACCGTGAGGTGGATACTGCGACAGCTGAGAAGATGCACGGCGTTTTCCTTGAAATTATCATCGCACCAAGCTATACGGATGAGGCGCTAGCCATTTTGACTAATAAAAAGAAAAACTTGCGTATCCTTGCCTTGCCATTTGATGCTCAAGAGGCTAGCGAAGTGGAAGCAGAATATACAGGTGTTGTCGGTGGACTTCTGGTGCAAAACCAAGACGTTGTCAAAGAAAGTCCAGCTGACTGGCAAGTGGTGACCAAACGCCAACCAACAGAGACAGAAGCGACAGCTCTTGAGTTCGCTTGGAAGGCTATCAAGTATGTCAAATCAAACGGAATTATCGTGACCAATGACCACATGACACTTGGCGTTGGCCCAGGTCAAACCAACCGTGTGGCTTCTGTTCGTATTGCCATCGACCAAGCTAAAGACCGTCTTGACGGCGCTGTGCTTGCTTCCGATGCCTTCTTCCCATTTGCAGATAACGTGGAAGAAATCGCCAAAGCAGGTATCAAGGTCATCATCCAGCCGGGTGGATCCGTCCGTGACCAAGAATCTATCGAAGCTGCTGACAAATATGGCTTGACTATGGTCTTCACAGGAGTGAGACATTTTAGACATTAAGAAGGTAAAAGGGAAGAAAACAGTTTCTTTCCTTTTTTTGATTAAAAGGCAGAACGAAACGAGATTAAAACGAACGTTTGTGGTATAATATTAGTAAATAATTCGCAAAAGAGGTTGAGAAATGAAACTGCTTGTTGTCGGTTCGGGTGGTCGTGAGCATGCGATTGCTAAGAGGTTGCTTGAGTCAAAAGACGTTGAAAAAGTATTTGTAGCTCCTGGGAATGATGGGATGACTTTGGATGACTTGGAATTGGTAAATATCTCTATTTCCGAACATTCTAAATTGATTGACTTTGCAAAAGCCAACGATATTGCTTGGACCTTTATAGGGCCAGATGACGCCCTTGCGGCTGGTATCGTGGATGATTTCCATGCAGCTGGTCTCAAAGCCTTTGGTCCGACAAGATTGGCAGCTGAGCTGGAGTGGTCTAAGGATTTTGCCAAGGAAATCATGGTCAAATACGGCGTTCCGACAGCGGCCTATGGCACATTCTCAGATTTCGAGGAAGCCAAGGCCTATATCGAAAAGCAGGGGGCTCCTATCGTGGTCAAGGCGGATGGTTTGGCCCTTGGGAAGGGTGTTGTCGTTGCTGAGACAGTCGAGCAAGCGGTCGAAGCCGCTCATGAGATGCTCTTGGACAATAAATTTGGTGACTCAGGTGCGCGTGTGGTTATTGAGGAATTCCTTGATGGAGAGGAGTTCTCACTCTTTGCTTTTGTCAATGGTGATAAGTTCTACATCATGCCAACAGCTCAGGACCATAAACGTGCCTACGATGGCGACAAGGGACCTAACACGGGTGGGATGGGTGCCTATGCACCAGTTCCACACTTACCACAGAGTGTAGTTGACACAGCGGTTGAGACTATTGTCAAGCCAGTCCTTGAGGGCATGATCCAGGAAGGGCGCCCCTATCTTGGTGTTCTTTATGCGGGGCTTATCTTGACAGCTGATGGATCTAAGGTTATCGAGTTTAACGCTCGCTTCGGAGATCCTGAAACGCAAATCATCTTGCCTCGATTAACCTCTGATTTTGCACAAAATATCACGGATATCCTTGATGGTAAGGAGCCAAACATCACGTGGAAGGATAAGGGCGTGACTCTGGGTGTGGTTGTCGCATCCAACGGTTATCCGCTAGACTATGAAAAAGGTGTCAAGTTGTCAGCCAAGACAGAAGGCGACATCATCACCTACTATGCAGGTGCTAAATTCGCTGAAAATGAGCAAGACCTTCTTTCAAACGGTGGACGTGTTTATATGCTCGTCACCACCGCAGACACAGTCAAAGAAGCTCAAGACACCATCTACAGACAACTCGACAAACAAAAAACAGAAGGTCTCTTTTACCGAAAAGATATCGGAAGCAAGGCAATTAAGTAAAGATATAAGAATAATGCGACGAAGTCGCCAAACACGATAACGGTCGCCGTGGTGAAAAGACCAGAACGGGTTCTAATCTGGTCGGGGGAAGCTTTGAGACCTTAGGCTCAAATTGCAGAAATGAAACCGAAGGTTTGCTTCCGTCCCCACCACCTAAGACCAGTATCAAAAAAGAAAAAATTCACATAATACGTTAATGGGCGCATAACATTGCGAGCGTTAGCAAGCTAATATAGAACAATCACCGCCGTTGTTTCAGGGAAATTGGAAGACCTTGGGATTCCAATTTAGGCATGAGACACCTTTGGTGGCTGCTGCCGTCCCTCACAACTTAAGTTGATTGAAAAAAGAAAGAAAAGGAAAATTATGACTGAACCAATTATTTCCATTATCATGGGCTCCAAATCCGACTGGGCAACCATGCAAAAAACAGCAGAAGTCCTCGATAACTTCGGTGTAGCCTACGAAAAGAAAGTTGTTTCTGCCCACCGTACACCTGATCTCATGTTCAAACATGCGGAAGAAGCACGTAGCCGTGGCATCAAGGTTATCATTGCAGGTGCGGGTGGCGCTGCTCACTTACCAGGCATGGTAGCAGCCAAAACAACCCTTCCAGTCATTGGTGTGCCCGTCAAGTCTCGTGCCCTTAGTGGCGTGGACTCGCTCTACTCTATCGTACAGATGCCGGGTGGAGTACCAGTCGCAACCATGGCTATCGGTGAAGCAGGGGCGACCAACGCAGCCCTCTTTGCCCTCCGTCTCCTGTCAGTAGAGGATCAGGCTATCGCGACAGCTTTGGCAGATTTTGCAGAAGAACAAGGAAAAATCGCAGAGGAGTCGACAAATGAGCTCATCTAAAACAATCGGAATTATCGGTGGTGGTCAGCTGGGTCAGATGATGGCCATTTCTGCTATCTACATGGGCCACAAGGTTATCGCGCTGGATCCTGCGGCTGATTGCCCAGCCTCTCGCGTAGCGGAAATCATTGTGGCGCCTTATAATGACGTGGATGCTCTGCGTCAGTTGGCTGAGCGTTGCGATGTCCTCACCTATGAGTTTGAAAATGTCGATGCTGACGGTTTGGATGCTGTCATCAAGGATGGACAACTCCCTCAAGGGACGGACCTCCTTCGTATTTCCCAAAATCGCATCTTTGAAAAGGATTTCCTTTCAAACAAGGCCCAAGTAACGGTGGCTCCTTACAAGGTTGTGACTTCTAGCCAAGACTTGGCAGATATTGACCTCTCTAAAAACTATGTCCTCAAGACGGCAACAGGTGGTTATGATGGACATGGGCAAAAGGTCATTCGTTCAGCAGAAGATTTGGAAGAAGCCAATGCGTTAGCTGACTCAGCAGACTGTGTATTGGAAGAATTTGTCAACTTTGACCTTGAAATTTCTGTTATCGTGTCAGGAAATGGCAAGGATGTGACAGTTTTTCCAGTTCAGGAAAATATCCACCGTAATAATATCCTGTCTAAGACCATTGTGCCTGCTCGCATTTCAGAAAGTCTAGCTGATAAAGCCAAAACCATGGCAGTGCGAATCGCAGAACAACTGAACTTGTCTGGCACCCTTTGTGTGGAAATGTTTGCGACAGCTGATGGCATCATAGTAAACGAAATCGCCCCACGACCACACAACTCTGGGCACTACTCAATCGAAGCTTGTGATTTTTCACAATTTGACACTCATATTCTCGGCGTTCTCGGAGCACCATTGCCAGCTATCAAACTACATGCTCCATCTGTTATGCTCAATGTCCTCGGTCAGCATGTCGAGGCTGCTGAAAAATATGTCACAGAAAATCCAAGCGCCCATCTCCACATGTATGGTAAAATAGAAGCGAAGCATAACCGCAAGATGGGACATGTGACTTTGTTTAGTGATGTACCGGATGAGGTTGAGGAGTTTGGGAAAGGAATTGATTTTTAGGAGAAACCTATGATTAAAATAATTGTAAATGCATTTGTTGAGAAGGATAAGACTGTAGCTGTTGTTGAAGTCTTGTATGCTAGTAGTGACCGCGAAAAAGTCAAAGCAAAGTATAAAGAACTAGTTGCTCAATATCCAGAAAACTTTTTAGCGATTTATGACTTGCCACTAGATATAGACCTTGATGCATTGGAACATTACCCATCTGTATGGATTGGGAAAGAAGAATTTGAGTGAATATTCAATAAAATAATTAGATATGGATTTAAAATTTATTTTTAACAGGAGATCTTATGACACAAAAATTGCTTATAGATTTTGAAGATACGTTGTCGACTATTGAGTTACCATTAGGAGATAACGTTGTATTATTTGGTGAGAATGGAACTGGTAAAACTCGAGTATTAAAAACTATTAATTCAATTATTGAGTTGTCTAAGGTTAATTCTGATGTAAAATTGAGGAATATACTAAAAGATTTGAATATAAAAAATTTTAAAATCAATAATATTGGGTATGATGAGATATTTCAGGTCAAAGATAAAATAATAAATAAAGAAAATGAAAATTTTATTGATTATTTTAAACAATATAGTGATATCTTTAGATCGTATGTTGAATTAAAGTCAGAGTTTCTTTCCTCTGGATTTGTTTTGGATAATTTTTCTAATTCTGACATACGACAGACCAGATTAGCGCTTGAATATTTTGAGAAAAGTGATTTTCCTAATAATTTCCGTCCAAATTTAATTAGAAGATGGATTCGAGATATGAGTAAGATATCTGTCAGTGAATTACAAGATGAATCCTTAATTACTGTTACTAAAGTAGGTTTGGAGCTTAAAGAATATGAAAGATTTATTTCTCAAATTGTCAATAATTATGTTCACAGTTTTGATGATTTAGAGTACTACAGCGATCCACGACATCTAAAAGCTAAGAAAAGAAGGTTGAGGAGAGAACTAGCTACTTGGTCTTCGATGTTTATTTCAATAAATGAGATAGATTTTGAATTTTTTTTCACAGAAATTAGAAAACAGATTCATGATTTACAATTAGATATTTTTAGTTCTATCTGGGACAAAAATGGTCAGGAGTTAGAAATTATTAATAAGATTAATAAGTTGGATACCAATGTTGAGCACTTTAACAGTGTGATAAAAAGGTATTTTGATTTAAAAATTGTATTAGATAAAAAAGGGGAATTTCATTTTTATAAGTCGGATAATGAACTTCGTATTTCAAAATTTTCATCTGGTGAACGCAATGTAATATTTTTGTTTTTAAAACTAATTTTTACTGATGCTGATATTTATTTAATAGATGAACCGGAAGTTTCTTTGTCTTTGTCGTTCCAGAAGCGAATAATCGGAGATATATTTGATGTTGTTGGTGATAAAAAAGTTATAATAGCTACTCATGCGCCATATATATATAAAGATTTTAAAGCTTATAGCGAAGAAAATAAGGTGGTAAAGATAGAAAGATAATGTTAGAGGAAGAATTAGAAGAAGTATTAGAGATATACGATGAGATTAGTGCTGAGATAAGTTATAGGCCGATTTGTTTAGTCGAAGGAAATAATAAATTTTTTTATCAACAAATTGAAGAGTTATACTCTTATGATGTACAAGATGGGGGAAGTTGTATTGATATTATAAAAAGAATTGAAGAAGAGGGTGAAAAAAATACAATTGGCATTATAGACAGGGATTATAGATTAGGACCAAATAAATTTCAGAATATAGTGATTATAGACTATTATTCTATTGAGAATATTTCATTAGAGCAAATTCCAGAATTAGAGATAATAGTCGAAGAGTTGAAAAATAAAAGTAACGACACAGAAATTGGTATAGAGAAATTACGTAGTCATAATTTGAAAGTGAAGTTTTTTCCACAAGAAAAAGAGAATCTAGAATTTTATCTGATACTAGATAGTCAATATAATATTCCGGAGAGGATTAAGTATGTTGAAGATAAAATTCAAAAATTGGATTCTTTAATGAAGTATAAGAATTTAAAAGTGGTAGTTGAAAGTACTAGCAAGTATTTGAAAATGAAACAAAAGATTGAATTAAAATATATTACTGAACTACACAAATATTTTAGCGATAAATCAATTAAGTATATTTTAAATAGTCAGGAATACCAAAAATTTATTTCTATTGATCGCTCGCTAAAGAACTAAAATAAAAAGTATGACAAAATTGAGCATTTAAACTTAAATTAAAGTATCTTTTCTGTAAATGATTAAATTTTACTTAGAAGATCTATTCTATAAAAGTTGAACTTAAACTTCTAATATTTAATAGAAAAAATAAACAAAAAAGAAAGTAACATAGTGTCTCGTATATAGTATATACATCAAACTGAATACGGGCTACGGACTTCCTAATTGTAAACAAAGAAAGGAAAGGACTCCAGGTTCCGCCAATTTGAACCCGGACGGAAAGCTTGGAATTTAGATAACCCGTCTTGGATGTAAACATCCTGCGTTGGGTTCCTAAAATTCAGTCGCTTTCTGGTCGTCCTTGGTATCATAATCATGATCGAACGTTATTCACGCCCTGAGATGGCGAATATTTGGAGTGAAGAAAATAAATACCGTGCTTGGCTTGAGGTGGAAATCTTGGCTGACGAGGCATGGGCTGAGTTGGGGGAAATCCCTAAGGAAGATGTGGCTTTGATTCGCGAGAAGGCGGACTTTGACATCGACCGTATTTTGGAGATTGAGCAAGAGACTCGCCATGACGTAGTTGCCTTTACGCGTGCGGTTTCTGAGACTCTTGGTGAGGAGCGCAAGTGGGTCCACTATGGTTTGACTTCTACCGACGTGGTGGATACGGCCTACGGCTACCTCTATAAACAGGCCAACGACATCATTCGTCGTGACCTTGAAAACTTCACCAACATCATCGCTGATAAGGCTAAGGAGCACAAGTTCACCATCATGATGGGTCGTACCCACGGTGTGCACGCTGAGCCGACAACTTTTGGTCTTAAATTGGCAACTTGGTACAGCGAAATGAAGCGCAACATCGAGCGTTTCGAGCATGCGGCTGCTGGTGTGGAAGCTGGTAAGATTTCTGGTGCGGTTGGTAACTTTGCAAATATCCCACCATTTGTGGAGCAATACGTCTGCGACAAATTGGGTATCCGTGCCCAAGAAATCTCTACACAGGTCCTTCCTCGCGACCTTCACGCTGAGTACTTTGCGGTTCTTGCCAGCATCGCGACTTCTATCGAGCGTATGGCGACTGAGATTCGTGGTCTGCAAAAATCTGAGCAGCGCGAAGTGGAAGAGTTCTTTGCCAAAGGGCAAAAAGGTTCATCTGCTATGCCTCACAAACGCAACCCTATCGGTTCTGAGAACATGACAGGTCTTGCGCGTGTTATCCGTGGTCACATGATTACAGCCTATGAGAACGTGGCTCTCTGGCACGAACGTGACATCTCTCACTCATCAGCTGAGCGCATCATCACACCAGATACGACCATCTTGATTGACTACATGCTCAACCGTTTTGGAAATATCGTCAAGAACTTGACAGTCTTCCCAGAAAACATGATCCGCAACATGAACTCAACTTTCGGTCTTATCTTTAGCCAACGGGCTATGTTGACCTTGATTGAAAAAGGGATGACCCGTGAGCAAGCTTATGACCTTGTTCAACCAAAAACAGCCTACTCTTGGGACAACCAAGTAGACTTTAAACCACTTCTGGAAGCAGATCCAGAAGTAACCTCACGCCTGACTCAAGAGGAAATCGATGAGATCTTCAACCCAACTTACTATACCAAACGAGTGGATGATATCTTTGAACGCCTCGGACTAGGGGATTAAAGAATTTATAATTATTTTATATTGTATAAGGCAGAGAAATCTGCTTTTTTAGTAGAGAGAAAGATATATGTTAATCGCTATTATTACAATCACTATCATTTTATTATTAGTATTTTTACCTTATCTATCTTTAGAATCATCGTTTCTGAGAGATATTTATGTCTATTTAGTTTCTGATAAAGGAACTAATAAGGAGTATTTTGAAGTTGTATTATCAGCTATTACTATATTGACTACTTTCCTTATGTTTTATCTTCAGAGAAATAGGGAACGTAAGATTAAAATAATAGAAGATAAAAATAGGGAAAAGGAGCAAAAAAACCTTTATTTTGAACAGAGAGAAAAATCTTATGCAGAGGTTAGACCATTATTTATTGTACAAAAACGTCAGGGAATAGGCGAGATTGAACTGTTTATGAGAGGTAAAGAACCTATTTTAAATATAAAAATTTATTTAAAGTTGATTAACTCTGTAACTGATTCACTATCACCTGTTATTGTTGATAGTGCAACAAAAGGTGATAAATTATTGTCTTTTGATTTAGGGGACACAGAGATGATAGTAATTTCTTGTAAGACTTTTTTAGAAGAATCGATTTACTTTGTCTATTTTATTGGAGATAGTACATTTCATTATCGATTAATTCAAACATGGGGGGATTTTGAATATAGTAGACAAAATACGGGTAGGCATTTTTTATCGGACATCACAAAACAAGAATATGACAAAGACTTTGAAATATATAAAAGTCATGTAAAATATAATTATTTATACAATTTACCTCAATTGAAGTTTTCAAAGATGCTACATCTTGATTTATTTAAAGACTATTTATACAGTGATATTTCTCAAAATTATAATTTACGCTTGGTTATGGCGCTAGAACAAGATAATGTTGAATTAATAATTTCGGAGTCTATAAGATTTGTTCGTGAATTAACTATAATTGATGCAAATCTAACGTCTACATTTATCGGAGTATTGATTGAATATCTATCTTCCCCGTGATATATAACAAGTGAAAATATTGGTGATGATAAGTATTACTTCACAAGTAAAGTAGTATTTAATGATCAATGGTTACAAAAACAGTATGAGGAAATTTTTAGAAATACAAATGTTACTGCTGATGTAATGATAGAATATATGAGTGAATTACAAAATGATATCAAAAAATATGGTAACGTGAATGAATATTTTTTGAGAGTACTAGAGGTTTATTTTAGGAACCATACAAAAATATCTGAGAGTATGGAGGGATATACAAATGAAATTGAACAAGTTCTGACTACTATTCGTAATAGTTTAAAGCAAGTACTTTTGCAATACAGTTCTAAGGAATAGTAGTAAAAAAGCGAGATTGAATCTCGCTTTTTATTTGTGCTTAATCTTTTTTCTTGCTAAGTCCATAAGCTGTGAGTGTAGCCATCAAACCTGTAGCCATCAACCATTCTGAACCTTGACTTCCTGTTTCAGGAAGTTTTTTCTCTGTTGCCACAGGAGCTGGACCTTGAGGAAGAGCTTTGCTTTCCTCAGCAGGAGCAGTTGATGGAGTTGGTTGGCTTGGGATTTCTAGTTTTGGTTTGTCTTCAGCAATAGCGGCTCGTCCGTTTTCATCGCCTACATGTGTTACTAGAGTTCCGACTTCGACCACTTGGTTAACAGCTTCTTTGCTTACCTGGCTATCAAGGACTGTTTCGGTTGTTTTTCCATTTTCAGTGAGTACAGAGATGTAATGAGTTCGTTCACCTTTGA
>ERZ773256.98-NODE-98-length-13394-cov-3.02174_pt1 | contig 13394 bp, 8 predicted proteins | sample MGYA00580513_ERZ773256 | MGnify/ENA primary metagenome ERZ773256 (study PRJEB29015, sample SAMEA2738147) | human oral metagenome | biome: human oral; feature: human-associated habitat; material: saliva | place: China | collected 2201 ... | reverse complement strand
GAAGTTGGTGTAGGTATGAATTGGGAAGAGGCGCATTGATAAATTATGAATTTATTATTTTGAATAAGAAAGAATTTTTATATGAATGTCTTATTGTATGTGGTTATCTATCCTATTTTAGCAATTGCATTATTTTTTATATCAAATTGGTTGGGTAAACATTCTTATTCTCTTGGCTATCATAAAATTGATTTCATCGTAGATAGAGAGGACTCTGCTGCTTTTAATTTTTCTCTAAAGGTACTGACTCCTGCAATTTTCATTATTTTAATATCTGCAATTCTTTATAGTTTTCAATTGGATAGATTTACAGAAAATATTTATCTAATTACTATTTACTCTGTTTTATTAAGATTGTCTATTAATTTGTTTATGGGTAGACTGCATATTCTAGATTGGAAGCTACAGATATTTTACGCAATTACTATTAGTAGTGTTAGTTATTTTATATATATCAAGTTAATCTTGCCTAAAAAGCCATTAATCCCAGATTTTAATACTATTTCTAATGAGTTATGGATAATAATTGGTTTATTTATATTCAATATTGTAAATAAAATTGAATTACCTGAAGCTAAGAAAAAAGAAAGAATCTCTAATTATATAGCTATTAAATATAAGAATTTTAGCTCCTTATATGAGGAAGCAATTCAATATCATCTCCAATATGAATTAGAAAATATTTATAAAAATGAATATATTGACATAAATAGTGAGGACTTTAAAATTATTAATCTGTGTTATCTTAAATTAATTATTTATTCTATAATGATTTTTGAAGATTTTAATAGACCTAAAAATGCTAGAATAATTGAAAATCTTTTAGCCAAACATAGCTCAAAGGAAATAACTTTAGGTATTATGCAAATAAAAACTGATCAATTAATCACTGATGAACAAAGTATATTTTTAGGTATTAATAAAATAATGAACTCATTTTCTGTGTATTTAGTTAACTATGGTGAATCAGGTTATAACTATTCTAGAGACTGCATAGATTTAATATTGAAAGACTATAATTTAGGAGAGGAGTATTCTGGCTCTGTAACAAGTATATTTGATACTTTGTCCAAGAAGATTTACCAACAAGACCTCATTGATATGTGGTTTAATAAACTTAAGACTTCAATTAATAAATATTAAGCCAGCCGTAGTCAGATACTTGTATCTGACAAAAACCTGCCATCTCAAATAGCCGTCGGATTCGAGAATCCGACCTACTGAAACTGGGCATCGGGTGTAGGGTGTGTGCGGTACGCACGCACGCGGTTGTTGAATCCCAAAAACACCAGAGACCGTCTGAAAACCTATCTTATGGTTTTCAGACGACCTTTATTCTTCCTGCCGACAGGCATACAATCAAAAGTGCAGTACCTTTCATTGATTCAATACAAGGAGACAGTTATGCGTGGCATAAAATCAGTTGCATTGTTGTGTACTTTGGCATTGGGTGCGCCGGCGTTTTCGGCGGGTTTGACCAAAACGCTGCCGGGCGATTTGACGACGGCTCAGGCGCAGGCGGTGGTGCAGGCTTCGATGAAAAAGGCGCGTGAAATCAAAGTGCCTATGAATATCGCGGTCATGGACGCGGGCGGTAATTTAAAGGCGTTTACGCGTATGGACGACGCGTTTATCGGCAGCATCGATATTGCGCAGAAAAAGGCGAAAACGGCACGCTATTTCAATATGTCCACCCGCGATCTGGGCAAGGCTTCGCAGCCGGGCGGCGAGCTTTACGGTATTGAAGTGACCAACGACGGTTTGGTGATTTTTCCCGGCGGTGTGCTGTTGGTGGATAAAAACGGTGTTATCGTCGGCAGTGTCGGTGTGAGCGGCGGCTCGGTCGATGAAGACGAAAGCGTCGCGAAAGCAGGTGCGGCAGTATTGTCGGGAAGTTAAGCCGTAGTTTGAAACAAGCCCCAATGCGTTTCTTTTCATGATTTGCGTTGGGTTGTTGAAATAGGTAGAGGCCGTCTGAAAATGTGGGTTTAACCCCACACTATTTTCAGACGGCCTTTTTCTATTCCGATTTTCTACATTCTATTCGCCGTATGCTTTTATTCTCGGCCTTTTATCTCTTTTTTTCATGAATAATGTTGCCGGTGTTACAATCGGCATATTCTTATTGTTATCAAACAGGTGTTTCATGCAGTTTTTTGGCCTGCTTATTCCTATTATTATCGGCTATTTTGCTGATGAGATGTTTACCGGCGTCATTATTGGGTCGTTGTTTTGGCTGGTTGCTTGGTCAATCTCGAAACAGCGTCAAGAAGAGCGTTTGGCTGAATCTGCTACGGCAGGCGACAGGATGCAGAAGCTGGAGCAGGAAATCGAGCTGCTGAAACAGCGTTTGTTGGTGTTGGAACATGAGGCTGTCCGTGATGAGGCGAAGGTAGGGCAGGGGCTTGAGGCTCGGGCTGTTGCCGATGTTCAGACGGCCTCCGATCCGCTTCATGTTCGGGTTGAGCCTGAGGCGGAAGCTGCGCCTGTTAAGCAGAAAATTGAAGAGGCGTTTGCCCCTTCTTTTTCTATACCTATTGATCCTGTACCTACCAAAGCTTCTGCTTCGCCTGAGCCTGTTGTGGAATCGGAAGTTATCGAGGCGGTTGCTGCTGAACAAAAAGAGCTGCCTAAGGAAGAGTCTGTTGTTGCTTCGATGCCGTCTGAAAGCGAAGAAGCGCCATCGCGTCAATTCGTTATCCATAAAGAACAGGCGGAAGGCGGAGAGTACAAGTTTTCCGACAATCCGATTGTTGCTTGGTTCTTGCGCGGCAATCCGTTGTTAAAAACCGGTATTGTGGTGTTGTTCCTCGGTTTGGCGTTTTTGTTGCGCTATGCCTCCGAGCGGGTTCATGTGCCGGTGGAGCTGCGCTATCTGACTGTGGCGGGTGCGGGTTTGGCGGCGGTGGTCGGCGGCTGGAAGCTGCAAAGCCGTAAGCGTGAATATGGCTTGGTGTTGCAGGGTTTCGGCGTGGCGGTGATGTATTTGACGGCGTTGGCGGCATTGAAACTGCATCCGCTGTTGCCTGTGTCGGTCGTGTTCGGGCTGATGGTGGCGATGGTTGTGCTGATGGCGTGGCTGGCGGTAAGGCAGAATGCGCAGATTATGGCGCAGGTTGCTTTAATCGGCGGTATGGCCGCGCCTTTGCTGACTTCAGACGGCAGTGGCAATTATTTGGTGCTGTTTTCTTATCTTGCCCTGCTCAATGGCGGTGTGGCCGCGATTGCGTGGTTTAAGGCATGGCGTCCGCTGAACCTGACGGGCTTTGCCGCTACTTTTGCCATTGCCGCGCTGTGGGGCATGCGAAGTTATACGCCGCAACATTTCGCCACTACCGAGCCTTTCCTGATTTACCACTGGCTGCTTTATACCTTTATCGCGTATCTGTTCGCACGCCGTAAGCTGACGGAAAACAGCGAAGACAGCGTTACGCCGATTGCCGATAATGCGACTTTGGAGGAGATTGGCAACAGCATTTATACACATGGCCTGCGCGTGCATGTCCTCGACCATACTTTATTGTTTGGCACGATGGCGGCGGCGTTCGGCCTACAATACCGCATGGTGGAGCATTGGCCGTCTGCAGATGCGCTTTCCGCATTGGGTTTTGCCGCTGTGTACGGACTGGCCGCGCTGCTGCTGAAACGTCAGCAGGGTTTGTATATTTTGCGTCAGGCGTTTTTTGCTTTGGCGGTGTTGTTCCTCACGATTGCCGTTCCGCTTTATTTTGAACCGAGCAATACGGTCATTTTGTGGAGTGCCGAATCCGCACTGGTTTATTTCTTCGGTCTGCGCCAACAGCGTCCGCATATCCGTTTGGGTGCGCTGATTGTTTATCTCTTGGCGGTACTGATTCAGTTGGGCAATTATCAGGGCTTCGGCACCGATACCGTCCTGGAAGGGCAGTGGTTTACAACGATTGTGGTGTTGCTTGGTGGGGTGGCGATTTACTTGCTGTGGTATTTTTCGCGTCGCGAAGGTTCGGCGCAATGGGAAAAATCCGTTCAGACGGCCGTGTTGTCTGCCGCCTTGCTGTACATCTCTATTTTGCCTTTGCTCTTCTTGGCCGACCGCGGCAGCATTGTCGCTCTTTCCGCTTTGGCGGCGGCGTGGGCATTCTGTCGGCGCAAACACGAGCCGAATGTGTTTATCACTTTTGTCTTGGGCAATGTATTGTTCGCCCTGTTGCTGCAAGCCGGCATCATTTATGAATCCCAAGGCTTCCTGAGCCATCTGTACCTTATTGCCGCTACGCCTTTGCTGTTTGCGGCTGCCTACGCGCTGCAATATCCGCGCGTGCCGGTTGCAAGTGAAAAGCCGGAAGGAAACGAGGTTTACTTTGCTCAGGTTTCAGGCTGGATCATCCTGCTTACTGCGTTGGCAACAGGCAGCTACGCCCTCTATATGCAATGGACAGGCGAGGAAACCCTGTTTATCGAGTTGTGGATGTGGCCGATATTTGCCGGTCTGCTGCTGTTTGCCAAACGTTTGAAATGGGAAGAATTGCTGCAGGCAAACTTGGCATTCCTGCCCGTGTTTGCCCTGCATTTCGTCTTTTACCATACCGAACACGCATGGACAGCCGCCGCAGCCTTGCCGCTTGCCGCCGCTACCGTGTTGAACTTCATCATTCTGAACAATTATCCGCGCCCTGATCTGATTTGGCTGCACAAACTCAATATCACGATACTCGGCATACTTTGGACGCTTTGGACGGCGCTGTATGTCGGCGGCCTTCTCTCCGGCGTTTGGACTCAGCTTTCATGGCTGGTCGTGCCTTTGGCAATGTGGATTGTTTTCCATACGCAGCGCCAACGCGCATTTTTCAGACGGCATCAAACCATTTATCAGCATTTTGCTATGCCGTTGTGCGTCCTTGCTGCCGCCTGTTGGATGCTGTGGACCAACTTCTCCACGCCGTTCCAACCTTCGCCGTTGCCGTATATTCCCGTGCTTAACCCATTGGAACTCGCCAGCGCCAGCATGCTTTGGTTTGCCCTGAAATCCCTGCCCGAAGCCTTGCCGTCCGACCTTCGCCGTACCACGGCAACCACAGTTTCCGCCTTGGCATTTATGCTGATCAGCGCAGGCGTGATGCGCGTATGGCATTTCTACGACGGCATCACTTGGCGTCTCGACATCATGCTCCAATCCTTCGGCCTGCAAGCCAGCCTCTCCGTCGTTTGGGCAGTAACCGCCATCATCTTGATGGTACTCGGCAACCGCCGCAAACAACGCTCCTACTGGATGACAGGCGCGATGCTGATGGGCATCGTAGTCGTCAAACTCTTCCTGATCGAGCTTTCCAACAGCGGCGGTATAGCGCGCATCGTTTCCTTCATCATCGTCGGCCTGTTGCTGCTTTTGGTCGGCTGGTTTGCCCCCGTTCCGCCCAAAGCAGAGAATGATGGCGAACCTAAAGCCTAATCACTAATCCCCAAAGGAAAAGGCCGTCTGAAACCCCATTTAAGTTTCAGACGGCCTGAGACCTTTGCAAAGGATGGTTGAACAAATTATACATTATACCCGTGCAGAAAACGTGCTGCTTCATTGTTCCATTTGACCAGGTGATCGCCTTTGGCCGTCAGGTTTTCGGCACCACGCTCGCCCAAGATAATCTCTGAAGACTGGCGTTTGCCTGTTTTCAACGCAATTTTGGTCGGCAGGTTGTCACGCAGGCGGCCGCTGAGCGTTTTCGCATCGGGGCGTTGCGTTGCCAATAACAGATACATTCCTGCGGAACGCGCTTTTTGTGCTAGCCGTACCAAATGCCCTTCCGCTTCACCGCTGACATCGATAAGGTCGGCCAGTTCGTCAATCACGATAACCACATATTTTGGACGGGCGTGCTGTGGGACTTCTGCAATATCCTTCGCACCGTATTCGTCCATCAGACGGTATCGTTTATCCATCTCGTCAGCAAAAGACGACAATATTTCAGCAGCTTCTTCCGCATCGCTGACTATGCGCCCCTGCCATAAATTCGGACGGTCTTTGAAGGCGGCGAAATCTGCAGAAACTTTGCAATAACACACGGCGATTTCCGTTTCATTCTGAGGAGCGAGTTCGAACAGGGAAGCCAGCATTGAGCGCACCAGTACTGATTTCCCCGCCCCCGTTTCCCCACCCACCATCACATGCGGCGCGGTGGCGAAATCTTGAAACACGGGTTCGCCGCGTTCGTCCAAGCCGATACACACGGGCAGTTTGAACTGCCGTGCCGATGCACGGTATTGCTGCAAGGCCGTCTGAAACTCATCTTGCCCATATTGCCGCCAGGTATCTTGCGGACGCAGGATGTTGATGTGCCAAGTATTGGCTTCGCCGCGTATGCGTCCGCAGCGCATTTCGTCATCCCCGATGCCCAATTCGGAGCAGATTTGGCTGTGGTATTTTTCCAAATCCACATAGCGGTCGAACTGTACGCGCAGGCAGTCGTAGCGCACACCGCCGTATTCGGGCTGTATCGTACCGCCTTTGCCGACTGTTTTGTCCAGTGCGGTTTTGAGTTTGATGCAGGTTTGTTCTTCCGTGCCGGAAGCGGCCGGGTGCAGACTGCCTGAAACGGCCGGGGCAGCACCGTCCGAACCACTGCCCCTGTGTTGCGCCGCCAGGCCGGCCAGTTCGTCAAAGAATATCTTTTTAGCTTCCACGATGCTGCCGTCGCAGTAGTCCAAGGCTTTCCGGTAACGTCCCTCCAGCAGTTTCGCGCCGTTGTGCCATGCCAGTTGAATGTAGGTAAACAGGTCTTTTTTGGTGAATTTCTGTTCCGGCACTTCATCAAACATGCGCTGGCTGATGTAGGCTAGCCAAAATTTTTCTTCGCCTTTTTTGCCGTTTTGATTAAAGCAGGTGTTGAACGATGCGATTTCCAAACCACCGTCCATGCTGGGTTTCTGTTCCCAATCTTTGATATTTTTGGTTTTGGCAAAGCAGAAGGCGATGCACAGCCGCGCCCATTCATGGTTCTGCATTTTAGGCAGCACGCCGTCGCTTTCGAGCCGTTTTAGGATTTTGGCCGCTTCGCCGCTGGATTTGATGTGGGTGTTTTCAGTCAGCGTTACCCAGTATTTGTCATTGCAGATTTTGTCGTCGTCCAATTCGTACATAGCGTTTCCCTTTATTCAAAATAGGCGTGCGGAGTAACGGTGGCGCATTTTCCACCGCCTTGCAGGCTTTGAGAACGGATAAGGTAGCTCTTGCCGATGCATCCTTGTGCGTTGAGCTTTTGATAGTCTTCGGAATCGATTTCGGCACTCTGCACCAGAATAATCACTTGGCGGTTTAAATTCATCCAGTATTGCACTAGGTTGTTGCAATGGCGCGTGTCCAAAGATGTGAGCGGGGTATCGACCACGAAGGGGACTTGGTAGTCGGTGATTTCGGCCAGCGCGGCAATCAGGGTCAGCACCAGTATTTTCTTTTCTCCGTGCGAAAGCGGCTGGAAGTCGATAGCCGTGCCGTTTTGGCTGTACAACGACAGGCTGCCGTCTTCGCCGATTTCGATGTCGCCGATTTGTTTGTCATGGGCGATTTTCTTGTGCAGGCTGCTTACGGTTTTGCGGAATGCATCCAGTTTGCTGCGGCGCAGTTGCACGGTCAAGTCGTCTATCAGGCGGCACACGGCCTCGGCGCGCTCGGCCTTTTGCTGTTTGGGCAGGCTGTCTATCAATGCCTGTTGCAGGGTTTCCCAGTCGGTTTTCAGGCGGTTGACTTCGGTTTGGCTGCGCTCGATGCTGTTTTGCACGCCGCCGAGTTTTTGGTTGGCTTCGGCCAGCTCTTTCTGAACACGCTCCAATTCTTCGCGCAGGCGGTCGGAATCGACAAGCCTGTCTTTCTGCTGTTCGTAGCAGCGTTTCAGCTCGGCCAGTTTGGTTTCCTGGCGATTTTTCTCTTTGTTTAGGCTGCCGAGGTCGTTGTCAGGCGATGTGATGCGGGCGATGTTTTCGAAGGCAGCCTGAAAGCATGCATCGTCCAAGTAATTGTGCTGCATGGGGTCAGATGCATCTGGCGGCAGTTTATCGAACAGAACGTTCCATGATTCGTTCAGAGCACGTTTGAGCAGTTCGTCTTTCAGGATTTTCGGCGTCAGTAGTTCCAGCGTGTTGGGATTGGTGGAAAACGCTTGCCAGAATTCTTCCAACCGGTGCGCGTTCTGCTCTTTGCCCTGCTCGTGCAGCAGGCGGCGGTAATCACCGTGAAGCTGCGTTTTCAGGGCGGCGATATCGTTTTCAGGCAGTAGGGCAAGCGGCAAGGCTAACAAGGCTGCCTGAATGCTTTGGTTCAGTTGGGCGGTTTCGGTTTCGCACTGTTCGATTTGGGCAATCAGCTCTTTGGAATGCTGCGTGCTGCCCGCGCCCCGCAACCGCATCTGCAAGTCGTCCTGCCGAGTTTCGGCTTCCTGCTTCTGCCGCTGCCACTGTTGCAGGGTTTCGGTATGACGCGCCAACTCTTCAGAGGCAGCCTGAAAACGGCGTTCGGCTTCAGAAAGCTGCTCTTTCTGCCTGCCACCCGCCTTTTCGCTGTATAGCTTCTGCCCGTATTCCCTCACGTCTGCCTGCAAGACTTTAAGCAGGTCGATGCCCAAAAGTTTGTTCAGCGCACTGCTCATCCAGCCGCCTGCGCCGAACTGTTTGGCGATATTGACCAGCTGTTCCCCGTCAAAAAAGAAAAACGTGGAATATTCGGACGGCAGGCCGTAATCTTCCAGATAATCTTGGATTTCTTCGCCCGAAATGGGTTGCAGGCTGCCTTTGTCGGACGAATACAGCATCAGTTCGTTAAACTCTTCCCGATAACGGCCGTGATGGTCGAAATGCCATTTGCGGACGATGCGGATGCCCTGTTCGTCGAACGTGCCGGTTTTCATCAAATCCATTTCTAACACCATCTCGTAGGATCTAGCCATTTGGGCGGCGGCTTCCTTGTACAGCGACTGACTGATGAAGTCATGGTATTTGAATTTGCTGTCGCCCAGTCCGGCGCGTTGGAAATTGGCAATCGCGTCTTTGTCGTACAGGCACAGGTAAATCGCTTCCAGCAGCGTGGTTTTACCGTGCCCGTTTTCCGCCCCGACCAAAATCAGGTTTCGCCCTTTTTCAGGTGGGGGAAATTCAAATTCGGCTTCGGCGTAGGATTTGAAATTTTTCAGTTTTATCCGTTTGATATACACCTTATTCCCCCCATAAATCCTGTTGTTCGAAGATTTTGTCCAGCTTCTGCTTCATGCCGCCGTATTTGTCACCCTTGCGCCGCACCTGGCGCGCCCAAGCAAGAAGCTCCGCCGCCGCTTCCATTTTGACATTGTGTTTTTTGGCGGCCACTTCCAGCAAATGGCGCGCGTCGTGGTCGCGCCACAGCAGTAGGTCGGCAATTTGTGCTTCGGTTTCCGGGTTCATCGTCTGTCTCCTTGTTTCAAAATATCTTCCGTCCAAATCTGTTTGATTAGGTCGATTTCGTCCTGCGAAATCAGTTCTTCGCCGAAAGCAGCCTGCACTTTTAGCAGCTTCGCCAGCATTTCCTGCCGCGCCTTGATGGTGAACGGGCCGGGGATGTGTTTGCCGCCTTTGAACGTAAGTTTTCCGTTGCGCCGTTCGGCCTGGCGGTATTCGGGTTTGTTGCGGATGTCCACCAGCCAGTCGCGGTATTCGATTAACGGTGTGAATTCGGTTTTCCCCGCATCCACAAATCCTTGCAGGCTTCTATCTTTATTGACCACCGTACACGTCCAACAGCCGAAACGGCTAGAGTTGGTGCCACAGCCAGGGGCTTCTTCCTGCGACAGTACAATCGGGCATTCGCCGCCAGCGGCTTCGCGGTAGAGCTTGATTAAATCGCTGTGTGCGCCTCCCCAGGGCGGGTCGTTGGCAGCAAGGAATTCCCACACGTCGTCGGTACTCAAATCGACAATCGGTCGGTACACCAACGCGTTTTTCAAATCACTGTGCGGAGTCAGATTGCTGTTTTCCAAGTTTTGGTGGCTTTCGATACTTGCTTTGCGGGTGGCAGATTCGTCTTTGCGCACGCCCAGTACGATGATGGCTTTGCCGTTTTCGTTTACTTTTTGCAGGATGTAGCCGCTAGTAGGCTGGATTTTCAGGCGGTCGGTGCACCAGCGCATTGAGCGGTTGGGCGTGGGGTAGCCTTTGCCAATGAGTAGCGTCCAAAAGGTGTCCTGCAATTTCGGCACGGTGATTTCGCCGCTGACGGGCAGCCTGAAAATTTCAGCGGCACGCAGAATTTCTGCCAAAGATTGGCGCATGTGTTTCACTACCAGCGGGCTTTCCACCAGCGTGTCGTTGGAAATGAAGAACACCTGCCGCGTCCGCAGCATCGGCGGCAGCGAAAGCAGCATGTCAAACACCAAATGGGCGACAAGGGTGCTGTCCTTGCCGCCTGAAAAGGTAACAATCCAAGGGTAGTGCTGCGTTTCGCTCAAATATTCTTCAGTGATGTTTTGGCGTATAGCGTCGAACGGGTTGGCAGGGTGTATGGGTATTACGGTCATTTTTATACATATTTCTTATTTGCACCTAAAACAGGTGCATGCGTGATTGTACCTAAAATCGGAGCGCATGAGAAATATTCGTTTGTCGGTACACTCTGCCGAACACACCTATTTGCGACAACTCCTTATCCGCAGAAGATTGGATTTGGGGTTGTCGCAGCGTGCATTGGCGGAACGGATGAATGTGGTGCATTCGTTCGTAGGAAAAGTGGAAACAGGTGACAGGCGGCTGGATATCTTTGAGTTTATTGATTATTGCCGCGCATTGAATTGGCAACCGGAGGAGGTATTGCAAAGTTTGCAGAAGGAAGCGGTATGAAAGATTTGGCAGCATTATTAAAATATGCGGAACAATTCCGCAGCCTGCATACAAGTTTTACACAAGCAAACAACCGTGCCCCGCATAAATTCATCCTTCTATACAGTTTATGCCTGCTGTATGAATCAGGCAGCCTGCACACAGAAAAAATTGATTTTTCGGATACGCTTTTGGAAGAATGGCAGGCAATATTCAGACAGCAATGGCAGCGGTGGGTGGCAAACGCATACCACCAAGAAAATTTCGGCATGCCGCTCTACCACATGAGGACCGAGCCGTTTTGGTATTTTTGTGTCAAACCTGGTATGGAAGATGCATTCGAACAAAAAAACCGCATGAAGGCTTTATCCAGCCTGCGTCAAACTGTTTCGGGCGTAGAAATCGATGCACTACTCGCACGGCTGCTTCGGCAGGCCGAAACGCGGGTGGTGCTGCAGGATGTGCTGTTGGCACAATTGTTTGAAATCTTATGAGCAGGGAAACGAGTGAAATTTAAAGTGCAGGCTGCTTTTTCATCACCCCAAAAGCAGCAGCCGTAGGTCGGATTCTCGAATCCGACATTTTCCAACAGCGTTTTTTTTCGGAAACGATAGACGCGTCAATGTTTTTGTTGGATACGAGTATCCAACCTACATTTCTACTTCTGGATTCCCGCCTGCGAGGGAATGACGGCGGAGGTTTCGGCAAAATTGCTCCTCCCGTTTTCAGACGGCCTCTGCCATCTCCCTTCTACATCTCTTCCAGTTTCGCAAATTTGGTGTCCAGCTCTTTCACGCCCTGTTTGCCGAAGTTGATGGTCAGCCGGGCGGATTCGCCTTTGTCCACGGCATCGATGATGACGCCGGTGCCGAATTTGGCGTGGCGGACGTTTTGTCCGATGCGGAAGCCTGCGTAGGTTTGCGGCTGTTTGTAGTCGTTGATGATTTTGTCTTTGGGCGCGGCGGTTTGGCGCATGTTGCCGTAGCTGTCGTAGGCGGGTTTTTTGACGGACAGGTAGTGCAATACTTCGGGCGGGATTTCTTCGACGAAGCGGGAGACGATGCCGAATTGGGTTTGTCCGTGCAGCATGCGTTGTTGCGCCATGGTGATGTAGAGGCGTTTGCGGGCGCGGGTGATGGCGACGTACATGAGGCGGCGTTCTTCTTCGAGGCCGCCGCGTTCGGCAAGGCTCATTTCGCTGGGGAAGCGGCCTTCTTCCATGCCGGTGAGGAAGACGGCGTTGAATTCCAAGCCTTTGGCGGCGTGGACGGTCATGAGTTGGACGGCTTTTTCGCCTGCGCCTGCTTGGTTTTCGCCGGATTCGAGGGCGGCGTTGCTTAGGAAGGCGAGGATGGGGAAGGCGGGGTCGTTTGAAATGTTGTCGGGCAGGATTTCGAAGTTGCTGTCTTCGGGTTTGAACTCGATGGCGGCGTTGACGAGTTCGTCGAGGTTGTCGAGGCGGTCTTGGTTGTCGCCTTTTTGGGTTCGGTAGTGTTCGGTCAGGCCGCTGTCTTTGAGGATGCCGACGATGATTTCGGACAGGGGCATTTGTCCGACTTGATTGCGCAGGGCTTCAATCAGGCGGACGAAGGCGGCGATTTTGGTGGCTTTTGCGCCGGCATTGCAGGCTGCCTGCCAGAGGGTGATGCCTTGTTCGTTTGAGGCCGTCTGAAGGTTTTCGATGGTGCGTGCGCCGATGCCGCGCGGTGGGAAGTTAATCACGCGCAAGAGGGCGTTGTCGTCGTCGGGATTGACGGCGAGGCGCAGGTAGGCGAGTGCGTGTTTGATTTCTTGGCGTTCGTAAAAGCGCAGGCCGCCGTAGATTTTGTAGGGGATGCCGCTGCGGAACAGGCTTTGTTCGATGACGCGGGATTGGGCGTTGCTGCGGTAGAGGACGGCGATTTCGTCCAAATCCCAGCCTTCGCGTTCGAGGGCTTTGGTTTCGTCAACGATGAATTGGGCTTCTTCGAGGTCGGTAAAGGCGGAGTAGTAGCGGATTTTGTCGCCTGCTTCGGCGTCGGTGCGCAGGTTTTTGCCGAGGCGTTCGTCGTTGTTTTCGATAACGGCGTTGGCGGCAGCGAGGATGTTGCCGACGGAGCGGTAGTTTTGTTCGAGTTTGACGGGCGCGTCGATGTGGAACTCTTCCATCAGCGCGGTCATGTTGCCGACGTTTGCGCCGCGGAACCGGTAAATGCTTTGGTCGTCGTCGCCGACGGCAAAGACGGCGGCGTTGTTGCCGGCAATCAGTTTCAGCCAGGCGTATTGCAGTTTGTTGGTGTCTTGGAACTCGTCGACCAGAATGTGATTGAAGCGGTTTTGATAGTGTTGGCGCAGGATTTCGTTGCTTTGCAGCATTTCGTAGCTGCGCAGCATGAGTTCGGCAAAATCGACCACGCCTTCGCGTTGGCAGATTTTGTCGTATTCGGCGTAGCACTCAATCATGCGGCGTGTGTGCGGATCGGGCGCGCTCAATACGGAAGCGCGCAAACCGGATTCTTTTTGCGCGTTGATAAAGCCTTGCAGCGAACGCGGCGCGATGATTTCTTCGGCGATGTTGAGGCTTTTGAGCAGGCGTTTGATGAGGGAAA
>ERZ773256.97-NODE-97-length-13485-cov-3.34088_pt1 | contig 13485 bp, 19 predicted proteins | sample MGYA00580513_ERZ773256 | MGnify/ENA primary metagenome ERZ773256 (study PRJEB29015, sample SAMEA2738147) | human oral metagenome | biome: human oral; feature: human-associated habitat; material: saliva | place: China | collected 2201 ... | reverse complement strand
GCAGACAGCTTGATCCTTACTGTCTAAAACAACATCAAAGGTCCCTTCTTGTGGCAGGGGGTCGTTATCAACTGCATAAAGATCATAGGCGGATGCAGTTGCCGTCTTTTCACCTTTTAACACCAAATCTGCCAAGAGATCGGCTTCTACTCCAAAAGCCCAAGCATCGATTTCATCTCCGATTGAGGGGTTAATTTGCTTGTAGGCATTCCACATTTCTTGAGGTGTCATTTCTTCTCCTTTATTTCTTTTACTTTCCAATTATTATAGCTTGTCAGTTCTAATTCTGGAAATCCTCGCAACTCTGCCTTCACCTTCAATACTAAAGGTGAAGCATTGTCTGCAGTAATTTCTTCCAAATTCAACCAAATTGCATTTGCTGAATCATTGCTTCCATCAAGAACTTCATGAGGAAGGGATTTTTGAGAGTGTTCCAAGTCAAGTACTATATCATAAAAGGCCATGATATGGTGTACAGCGAAGTCTTGCCCATCTTCTTGAACCATTACATCATAAATCCTAGGAGTTGAATAACGGCTAAGCATATAGCCCGTCTCTTCCAGAACTTCCCTCTTGAGAGTGTCTGTCAGTCCCTCACCTGGTTCTTGACTACCACCCGGTAAATCAAAACGATGCCGATAAGGTCCTCTCGTTTTCTCAATGCAGAGCAGTTTCCCGTCTTGAAGACAGACTCCGTATACACCAAAGTGATCTTTGATTTCCATATTCTTAACTTCCTAGCTTCATTTATTTTTTACCATACCTATCATCATACATTTATCTTGGGTTGGGGGGACTCTTTATTAAAGACATTTTGTCTATTTAACTTTAACAGACTTTCAAAACAAAAAACGCAAGAGTTTCCCCTTGCGTTAAACGTCATGGTGAGATAACCCCATGAGTACATAATCAATTCTAAAGCTATTTTACCATATTTGTAAAGACTGTTCAACCAAAAATATACTGTCAATTATTTTGTGTTTACACAACTTATTTTACACTACCTTCTCACGCTTTCCATTACTTTATTTTGTATCATTCTTGTCCTTACTTATTAATTTTGCTCAAATCATTTTCACTAACTGACCGTTATTTGTACGTTACTCTTGACTTAAAGCTAACTTTTATGCTATTATTTGCGTAATGAGAGGATACCGTAGGACGTCTGGTAACAGAGCGTTCAAAGGAAGTTGCTTTGGTGACTTCGGGTGCGGTGCTACCTTCAGCTTTGAGCTGTAAATAACCCTTACTGACATTGGTCCTCTCCTTTTTATTTGCTCTTAACCAAGGTTAAGGGCTTTTTATTTTATAGCTTAGATATTTTTTTCAAAAGAGTGTATGCGTGTACCAAACTGCTTCACTTTAGAAGGTTATAACTATAACCATTTGAATGAATAGCGATCCAAACTGTTTGTAGCATTGGATTCTCATTCTTATAAAGATAATTTCTAAGGTATCATTTATATTATTGAGGGATGTAATAAACACCAGGGACAACCAGACGGTCTTAACAGGATATTATTACTAAAGTAAATACGAAAACATGGCTCACTTCTCTTTCACATACAAAAAAAGCGTAGGAGAATTTCCTACGCTTCACGCTATGTTAGAATTCCATAGCGTTTCCATTAACCCTCAATGAGGTGAGAACATGGAACAAATTATCTAGTGTCATTATACTAAAAGACTAATTCTTTATCAATAAAAAACATAAATATCTTTATCTTTAGTTTTGATAAACTCTTAGACTTTCTAACTTTTTGGGTGCCTTAAAGGATATCAGGTCGTTCTTAGCATTTTACTGTTATCAATTCAGACACGCAGACCAAATAACTCACTTTCACATACAAAAAAAGCGTAGGAGAATTTCCTACGCTTCACGCTATGTTGAAATTTCACAGCGTTTCCATTAATCCTCAATGAGGTGATATCATGGAACATATTATATTGATACTGTTATTATACTAAAAGACTGATTCTTTAACAATAAAAAAACATAAATATCTTTATATTCTGTCTTTAATTCTGATTTTAGTCCTCATGTATTTTTTAAAACATGAAAATAGCGACTAACGGAAAGCATAACCCCCAAAAGTCAGAAAACTTTTTTGGGGGGAGCTCAATCCATATTATATCTCTTTACTATATAATCCTTTATATGTTCTTCCATCAGACGTGTTCTATTAATTATCATGTTTTCTAATCTCTCAATCATCTCTAACAGTTCACTTAATTTGAGATTCTTGATCTGACATGTTTTATTTTTATATTTTTTTACTTCTTCTTCACAAATAGCCTTACCTGTCAAGATGTTAAGTGGCATTCCATTTTCAATAAAATTATTAAACATAAAATAATCAACAAATTTCTCAAATGTCTCAAAATGGTCCAACCATGTTCGTATACCATCTGTGTTATTAATATAAAGAGTATATAGAATATCATCTTTATGTTGAGATTTATGATATTCCCCATCTAGTGCATGTTTAATCTCTAAAAGAGTTAAATCTACTCGATCTTCTATATAAGAACCTACACCACGACTCATATTATATTTGCTATTTCGAAAACCTTCACTTTTCTTAGGCGTAGGCCAGATAAAAGATCCACCTAGAGTTCTTGTATTTTTCACATAATTAATTAGTTTATTTAAAATCCTATTCTCTCATCAATAGATTCATTTTTAGATAAATAATTAATTCTAGCTAAAGGATACTTGAGATGACCATAGGATTGCTGATATACATATTCATCTACCGAAAAACCAAATTGATCTGAAGTAAGTCTGAACAGCAATTCGTCATTTTGCTTCACAACAATTTTATATTTATCATTATCTTTTATTTTTTTCTCACTGTCGCTAGTTAGTTTAGCAAGTTTAGGGGGAATAAAAGAATATTTATTTTTATAATTACTTTCACTCTCTCTTTTTCTTAGAAATTCCGTTAAAAAATTATAGTAGGGTGTATCAATGTCCTCTCTACAATCAGGATCAATATATTTACCGCCATTTAACACACTTCTATAATAATTATCAAACTCATCACGCTGAAATATAATCGTTTCTTTTTCCACTTTAAACCAACATCCTCAATTCATTTCTAACTACTCTATATCTTAAAATCATCGGATACTATCAATAATTTTGTGTTTACACAACTTATTTTACACTACCACCAATACATAGCAACTCCTTAATGATGAAGTCATCATTGAGTGTGATAAAGACCTCTTGAAGATATAGCAAGTCTAATGGGTATAGCACCTAACTGGATACCTAATAACAACCTTCCAGCGAATGGATATGAATGTTCCTTTTACCAAAAGGATTAGATACAAAAAACGGTTCACTACCCAATATATGGTAATGAACCGTTTTAGATTACATAATAGTTGTCATGAGTTCTCTAACAATTTGAACTGATTTCTCAAAAGAAATATCTTGTGCATATTTGAATTGTCTTTGATAACGTGTCCAAAGTTGCTTTTGATACTCATCAGTCTCAATACTATTTAGCTGATTTTCCCAAATATCAATAGCCTCTTTACTACCTCGTTTTTCTACAGTATTGCCCAGAGCCTTACGCAACACATCGAAATCTATCTCATCTTTTCTGATATGATACAAGGTAAAAAGGTCATAACGATCACGAGGACGTGTTGATGCTACTCCTCGGCTAATGATTGTTTCCAATTTTTCAGCTAGGACAGTTTCCAAATTATAAGTCCAAACCTCAATGGTTTCATTTGCAAATAGGGATGGCATCGAATAAGTAATTTCTCTAGGTGTAATCTTATCACCCGTTGTAATGTCGATGAAAACAACCTCTCTTAAAGTATCAAATGTAGCATTGAGTTTTAGAGAAAATCCCCCGTATTCGTCATCTTGGCGAATTGGCTCTAGTTTATCTACTTCAAATGAAAAGACATCATCCGAATCCGAAAGAATTTCTTCGAAGATGGTAATCAAATTTTCTTGGCTAAGTGCAGTCCCTTTAAGCGTCACATCTAAATCCATTGTCGTTCGCTTATCGAGTCCTATCAACTGTCCTATTAGATAACCGCCTTTAACAATGAAAGAATCCTTATAGGAACTTTTAGCAATCAATTTCAGCACCTGTTCAATCAGGAAGTTTTGCTGAAGCTGCTGGGCAGGAATGCCTCTATCCTTAGCCATATTCTTAATCTTTGCCTTAAAGCTATTTGCATTGGAAAACATTAGGTTAATACCTCCATGTAAGATTGCAACTTATTAGTCACCTTGAATAACTGTGCATAGTGAAACAGTTTTGAATAGTTAACTTTGTGATTATGAAAATACATCTTAAATGCAGGAGCTATAACTTGAACATCAACTTGATAAACTGGTCTTAAACACTCTGCTAAAACCCTTTCCGGCTCATACACCTTAATCTTCTGCCCCACTTGTCGCTCAAGCTCAATTATTCCTTCATCGTAATAAGAACGAAGAACTATCGGACGTATACCTTCTGATTTAACATTTTTTGTATTGGTTCCATAAGGGAAGCTCATAGTCATCTCAAAAGGAACTGTTAGTGATAATCCATGTAACCAAAGAGCTGTTTCTAAAGAAAAAATTCCTTTTGAAAATCGTTGCTGAGCCACAAACCATTCGTCCAGATAAGTATCAGGGAGGCGATATAACCCCTTTCCTTCAACCTCTACTTGTCCCTCATCAATCATTCTCAGCAACATTTTGTAAGGTAGTTTCTCTTCCAGAACTTGTTGAAAGGTCAGAAATCCTTGATGTTGTCGAAAAGAGGCCATAATCATTTCAATATTATTCATAATAGCACTATCCTTTCGTCAGAAATAAAATGCTAACACTTTTATTAAATGTTAGCATTTTATTTCTTTTTTATCAACTATAACGGATTTATTCCGTTTTGTGTTTACACAACTTATTTCACACTACTGTTTTCTACTATCAGTAAGCATTAGCTTAGGTTTAGAAAGATTCCCAATGTAATGCTATATCATCTAGGAAAGCATAGGCAACCAAATCTGCTACTGCTTCCCCATTTGTAAGTTGCTCAACAAGTTCGGACATTTCATCTAACTCTTCTAGAGTTGTCTCTTGTGACGAAGACAGCTGTTCTTTTGAAATCTTAAGTAGCTCTTTTTTTAGGATATAGTATCTCAAAAAAGCCTGGTCAAAAGCCAAATCTCTGTCACTTCTTGAATAAAAAAGCATTTAGCTTTCTCCTTAAAAAGAAAAAGCCACGTATAAAATACGTAGCTTAATTTTCTATGCTTCTGCAGGCCCTAAGTCGAGATAGAGAATACCTCGCTTAGTCGCATACTGCAGTGCATACTCATCAGCTTGAAACAAATCTGAAGCTAGAAACCTTTTCGTAAAGACGGTTTCATCTTTACGCTTAAATGTTGCTATATAACTATGTTTACTCATTTTTCTCCTTCTAATATTCATATTGTCCTTTGACTCCACTATAGAGCCAGTAAACAGCTTTCTCATAACCTTGCTGAAGGGTACCGTTAGCATCCTCCATTAGGTCTCTCAAGGAATAAAATCCCCGGTAACTATCTAATGCCGATTCCATCAGACAGAAAAGATATGTTGGCATATCTTTTGTTCCCCAAGCTAGAAGATCTAACTGACTTAAATCGTCTCTTGCTTCCTTTGGAAAACGACTCGGAAAATTACTTGTCGTAAAATTTCCACATTCTTTGGCACGCTGTAACATAGTTAAGCGAGTTTCCAACATGTGTATATCAGCCTCTTGAAAAGCTTCTGCATGCTCTGTGGTAATAATCAACTTAGATAGACCGGGATTGATTTCCTCAACTTCATAATAAAGTGAAGATTCAAACGGGATCTCAATCGGAGGAAGGTTAGATACTCCCTCTCGATTCAAAACCACGTTCCTAACTGGTCGGCATAGCAAACTTTGTTGCATATCCACCTTTTTGCTATCGACAATTGATGAAATTCGGTCATTGATTAGGTCTGACGGAAAGCCAGCAATATTACTATTATATTGTTGAACCTTTTCAATGTAGTAAAGTCCTTGAGTGATCCCTGTCATTGTTTTTCTCCTTCTTGATTCAAATCATGCCATTACAACATCGTCAAGACCGAGCTCCTTGAACTCTTCTTGTGTCTCGCTATTGCTTTCAGTTGTCTTCAATTTGATGACAACATTCAGCCCCATAGCACGTGCTTGTAACAATGCTGAAGCAAGTGCTGGTTCGGGTTTTCCCTCAACGAATAGGGTTTGAACCCTACGATGCTTCATTTCTAAAATTCTCTTGAGATAAAGACAAGAGAGTTCCAAGAATGAATAGGATTGAGCGTTATCAATCCGAGGGAAAGTTGTAACGCCTTCAAGAAGGTCCTTAGCAAAAAGATCTGCAAAGACCTCTTGAGTTTTTTTATTTTTATAAATATAGATATGTTTTTTTGTCATTGTTTTTCTCCTCCATAGAAAAAAGAGGAGGTGTAACCTAGGGCTAATACCTTCCTCTTTCTCTTATATATCAAATATGCGATGTATCTTGCACGATACACTATTTATAGCAGTAACTCACCACTGCATCTCATCAAGTTCTCGTGGGCTTAACTTACGCCCCAATTTTTCTTCAACACGCGCAGCCCAGACAAGATTGCCATTCTTAATCATTTCAATCTCCTCTGGTGTCTTGTAAGGTTTATTCGGTAAACCTGAAGACTTCCAGTCTGCCTTAAATTGTTCAACTATCCTCATGGTTAGCTTTCGCCTCCCTTCAAAAATCGGTCAATAAGCAACTGGCATGCTGATGCGTGAAACATCACACGATCAGTGTTTGCAATACGACTGCAACCGTAGCGACGTACGTAGTAATCTAAAAGAGCAGTCTTTGAAAGACACATCATGAAGCCCTCAAAACCACGATTGAAAGCATCTTGGGCAACATGTGCTAACAAACGCCCTGCTATCCCTTGGTTTTTCTTGTCCATACGAACCTCTAGCTTATGAACAAAGGTGTAAGCATCTCTAGGTTCTGGAGTGAACTCAATCATTCCAGAAATCTCCCCTTGAATCACAAAACCACTGGTCATAGCATCAGATGAACTCCTTACCGTCCAATCAACTTCAAACCCTTCTGACGTCAAATCAGATAAGGTCGAAATCGCATCTGAACTAAAGGTCCAAAAGAAGGTCTCTTTCATGCTTTGTCTCCTCGCTACATCTTTTTCTTTATACCTATTATAACACCATTTTTAGATAGACAGTCGGCCTAAAGCAAGCTCTTGCTCATAGACTCCCTCTAACTCTTTCAGATAAGACTCTGAGTAATCTCCGAGGTCTTCATCTGTTAAGAGTTTAGTGGTTACCCCTTTACCTGGGACATTGCGAGTCATAACGGTTGCTTTATAAATAAAGTTCACGCCAGACTCTGCATCTACATAATCAAATGTGGCAGACATTGGGATATCACTAAGAGTGCTATCTTGCTTTAAGATGTTAGGCAAAAAGTTATCAATATTCTCTCGAATATTCCAGTTACCACAAGCTGTAAAAGGAAGTGTCACTGAGACAAGTCCTTCTTCAGTTGTGATACAATCTGCTTTTATTGGATGACCTTTTAGAGTCGTTGGGGTCCAAGCTTTTTCATTGATTACTCTATGAGTAGCCACAAGCACCTCAATATCTGAAAATGTTGGCGCGGAAATAGTTACCTTGCCAAAGGCATCAGAAATATTTCCCATTCTTTTTCTCCTTTCCTAGAAACAACGCATTCTTCCGTTATCTCTAAAAGAATAGTAATTATCCTTCGTTACGATAACATGGTCTAAGACCTCCATCTCAAAGAGCTTTGCAGCATCCTCAAGGTCCTCAGTAACATTAATATCATTACTGGAAGGATATACACTTCCAGAGGGATGGTTATGAGCTACCAGCACGTAGCGAGCTAAATTCTTCACTGCATAGTGAAAAATCTCTCTTGGACACGCCATACTACGATGAACGCTACCGATGAAAACTACTCGCTCCTCGATAACGTTACAATGCACGTCTAAGTACCACACTACAAGATGCTCTTGCTTCTTATGTCCATAGGCTTTTTGGATACTTTGAGCAAAATATCCTGTCCCAGTGACACAAGTTGGCTTTTCTTCCTCACCTTCTGAACGTTTGAAAAGTTCAAACATTGAAAGAAAGGCAATAGCATCTCTCTGAGTTAATCCATAATGTTTTAACTCCTCGATACTTAACTCACAGACCTTCCTAAAATCTCCTTGCAATTCAGAATACAAGGCATCGACCTTTTCTGAAGGCATCCAGTGAGTGAAAGTCCTTTTGAATAGCTCTCTATCACCAAAGTCTTTAGGATGTCTTACTTGTCTCCTAGTAATTGTTTCTGTCATTGTTTTTCTCCTTTACCTGTTAAACCACAAGTCATTCAGCCTGTAGTTTCATTGCGACTGCTACGGTTGTGGTTACTTTAAAAAGCAAACGCTCCTGGTTATCTCTTGCAACTACAACAGCAACGTCACCCTTATAGATAACCGAAATGTTACTTTCGTGAGGTAGCGTATTGGTCAAAATCATAATTCTATCCATAACTACCTCCTCCTAGGCTGGTGCTACTACCCACATAGAGCGGATAGCTTGCACCTTTCGATTCGTCTCTGCACGGTCTAAGCGACAATCGCTATCAAAATTAGTACCATAGACATCTTCGTATACTTCTCTCATACGTTTGCCTAGGTTCTCAATATGAGACAATTGCGCTTTCGAAGCGCGTGCATTGAGGTCAGTCATATAGCGATGATAAACTTTCCTAAACATCGCATTTAATCTGACATCATTCTCTAGGTACCATTTAAGGGAGTAGTTCTTGTAGTGCTCGTGTAACCACAAGGCTTTTTCTCTTTTTGTCATTGTTTTTTCTCCTTTATAAAACAAAAAATGGCCCCTAGGACCATTTTTCTGTTCTTGTTTTGAGGGCTGTCAGTTCGTTAAGCATACCTTCGTAATAAAGCCTACGTTTCAGACGTGACGAAAACAAATCCACAAATTCCTTATAGTAATGAATATCTTCATTTGTATAGGACTTACAGGGACGATTTTCATCATAAACGATTAACCAGACTCTTTTTCCGGGAACGGCTTCACTCATTGAATTGACTCCTTTGTTATCCAAAGCTTCAAGACCTTCTAGTGAAACATACCCTACTCGAACCTTATGCCCATCGTTCTTTAGATAAGTACACACTTTAGCCATACATTGCCTATGTTTTTTTGGCTTGTGGGCACCCTCTAAAAAACACAGTATATTAATAATAGACGTCTCCTTCCTTTGTTCAACTACGAAAGAAGTGTTGAATCCCTTCTATCAAAAGAATGAGGATTAGAAATACTACGGCAACTAATAGTTTAAAAACCAATTTGTTGCAAAGCAAGTTGCATAGGGAAAAATAGCCTAGAATGGCCACAACCCCAATAACCAACAGCTCTGGAAGTGTCTATTTAAAGAAAGTGTACCAAACTTGTTGTTCGACATATGTTCGGTTTGAATGGAAAAGATCTAAAATACTGGTGATTGTTTATCTGACAAAGTCACGACTAATCACCTCTTTTTGTTTCTGTTGCAAAGCATGGTTGTACATATTTAGCAAAAACGCCTTCTTAATAGGGTCCTCTTCTGCTATATATGCTTCAAAAAGATCATTAATATTTTGCATACCCATTCCTACCTTAGTCGTTATAATATCATGTTGGATAATTCTTGTCCTATTATATCATACTCTTTCTCACCCAGGGATAGTTCTACCCTCTGGATAATGTTCAATTAATGCCGATCAGGTAAACGCCTCTAATTAACATTTCTCTTATTTTGTTGCCGTAATAAAGTCTGACCACTTTTTTTCTACTACTATTGTTGTTGTGCCTGCTGACGTTGTTTAGAAACAAAATCAGATAAAGCTTTGAGTTGAACAGTCAACCCTTGGCTTTCTCCTAGCTGAGACCACTCAAGCAACTGGCTTTCTGTTGCTCCAAGAGACAATGCAGCTTCTTCACCACGAGCAACCATTTGAATCAGTTGATCATCGTTACAAGCAGCTTTTATCCCTTTTGTAGCTGTTTCACTCTTTTGTGGAGCTACTTCAGACTCGCTAGTTGCTTGTGATACACTATCACTTGCCACTTTGTTATCTGATGTCACCTCACTAAGTGATGTCTGTTCACTGCTACTCAAAGAAGTAGCAAGCGACGCTGACTGAGCAGTCTTTCCATAGCGGGCACCTGTTGGTTTGCGAGGTGTTTTCGTTTGGGCATTTGATTGATAATTATGGTTACTATCATAATTACCAGTCTGTTGAACTGATTGCGATTGATTTGGCACATTGTCCATATCTAGTTCTTCGCTATCAGCCTCAATGCCAAGAAGTGTTTTGACCTCGTAGCGTCGCAGATAGGTTACTTGAGCTCCTAGATTCTTTATGTCATTGACATTATAGAATACAGGAACCGACTCAATGTCGTAAGAGACACCACTCTCATGAAGTAGTGTCGTAACAACTTTGATTCCATTAGCATTACCAAACGGAATATGTTTGGTTTGTTGCGTCAACGTCAAGCCGTACTTGTTAAGTGCTGGACGTACAGCCCCTAAAATCTCTGAGAGAGGGGCGAACTTAAAGTCCACGTTCTTAAACGTGACTCTACTTGTTGCTGTTACAGACTCGAACTCAGCTTGAGACTTGGCCAAAGCCTCAAACAATGGAGCCATAAGCTCTGGCTCCGGTTTAGAATGGTCTTTTTTAGCTTGTTCAGCCTTTTGCCATTCTAATTGCATTTCAGCCTTGGCAAGAGCCACTTTAGCTTCAATTAGTTCAGCTACTAGGTTTTTTTCATTTGTGTTTGCAATTGTTTCAGTCATTGTTCTTTTCTCCTTAATATAAAAAGTGGTCTTTTGACCACTTTATTTCCTATTTATTATTGTAAAAATTCTGTCACTGTTTTTGCTGTAACTAACGACTTATTCGTTAAACAGTAATCACAGTGACCACATCCTTCGACAGACTTATGTGCCAAAGCATCTTTAAGTGCTTCAACATGTCCATAGAAGATGTCTCTCCCCATTTCAATGATCGTATCATCGATTAGGATTAACTCCTTATCTGGAACAGGTTCTTTTGAAACTGCCATAATATAAGGCGTAAACTCATAACCGTAGGTTTGCTTCAGCAACTCCTGATATACGTACATTTGTAGCGTATACTGATATTCTACAATGTTATAGAGAAGAGACTTCGTATAACGATGAAGTGTCGTCGAATATTTTTCTAACTGAAGACTCTCCATCGTCTTCAAGTCAACGAAATAGCCTCCTGAAAGATTCAGACTATCAATTTTGCACTTGAAGGGAAGCCCTTCTAACGTACCAGTGATAATCCGTTCTTTCTCCACCATCTCATCATCCGTACCATGATACAAACGATTAAAAAGCTCCTCTTTTTCTAAAGCAGCAATCATCTTATCTGCTTGTTTGAAAGAGGCTTTTACCTGGCCAGCAGTTTTTCCTCGTTGACTTATGATCTTATCTCGATTCATTTCCAAGAAAGCTTCATGAGCTTCTTTAGTCTCAAAATAAGAATGGACATAATTACCAACAAGTAGGCTTTCTGTCTCCGTCTTCTCAGGCCAAAAGCCCAAATCGACAACTTGTTGTCTTAAGGGACATTTGATGTACTCCTTAAAACGAGAAGTGGACATATAATACCTATCTTGGTAGTAATTATCCTCTGTCAATGGAGAAAGTATCTCTACGTCTTTTATCATTCTTTCTCCTTCCAAAACAAAAAGAGCTCAGTATGACTGAACTCTCTACTTTCTTCTTAAAACCTTGAACTATGTACTAGAAAGGAATATTCTCAAACATAGAATCATCTAGAGGTTCTCCGCCTCCAGGAAAGCCCCCTTCTGCAGGTGCAAAATCTGGACTTTGCGAAGAAGAGTTACTATGGTCACGAGGCTGCAGGTTGTCAAAGTTTGACACATTAACCTCGGTCACATAGACCTTTTGACCTTCTTGGTTTTCATAAGAACGAGTTTGCAACCGTCCCTCAACTGTTACAAGATAGCCTTTCTTGATCCAGTTAGCGAAATTCTCCGCATATTTACCCCAAATGACGAGGTTAATAAAATCGGTCTCTCGCTCTCCGTTTTGATTTTTAAAATCACGGGAGAGGCGATTCGAGCCGTTGCTACTGCCTTGTTCGAAGGTGTGTAGCGAAGTTCCGGATCTGCGACCAAACGACCAGTAATAATGACTTTGTTAAGCATAAGCTTTTCTCCTTTAAAAAATTGTTGTTGTAAAGTAACCTTGGAAAGTCTCAAACACCTGTTCGTAGCCTTTCCTCCGCATGCCGAAAGTTTAGAGGGGAAACACCTGTTCCTCGCCTCTAATCATCGAGATGTCGCCTTTCTTTTTTGTCCGTCTACCCAAACTCAAAACAAAAAAAGCATAACAAAGAAGCCGGCAAGCCTTGTCTCAAAAAACAAGGTTGCGCGTGCCTATGGCAAACCATAGGATAAACTTCTCGTTATGCTTAGTTGCTAATAACGTTTGTTGTAGCCTTTCAATCAATCAGGCAAATTATCTCGTACGTGTTTCAAAGCGTTAAGCCCCTTCTTCTGCCTGATGGCTTAACTGATAGCTAAAAGCGAGTACGCTCCCTTTTAACCCCTTATAAAACATGGGATGCCTATTGCTGGGACAGAACCAGAAATAGCATCTCCTCCTCCATGTTTCTGTTTTCTTTAGTCACGTGACCAAAGGTTCACCGTTAGAGGTGTGGTGAATAAAAATATAAATTAAACAATTTATGTCATTAGTATAGCAAACATATTAGAAGATAGCAAGCTAACATTAATCGATAAGCTAATTGTCTCACTTCTTATTGAAGGTACTTGTATCGGTAGATCATCCCTTAACAAAAATAAAGTTACAATAATAGAACCTACGACGAAGTTTTTGTGTTCCGAATAACATCTTGGTCTATGAGGATATTATATTTCCTTAAACTTTTTGTCATGTTCTTTATAAGTTAAGCCATAGCTCTTCCTTCATACTTTTAAAAATAAGAAAGAAATATCTAAAGGGCTCTATAATTTCTGTAGTGGGTAAAGCCACCGTAGAGATGGATTTTCCTTTTTTTAAAATTATAGAACTCGCTTTTTCAGTATTCTATTATTCATTTCTCTCTAAAAGTTAGTTATTTGTGACCCACTTGGGTTAAAAATATATCTTCATCGCTTTTCTAATTATCTCCATGAATGATTTAGTAGACTCTTCATCATTAACCTTGATAACTGCCTCCTTATTACCAGTTATTTCTTGTAGAACTTGAACATTTGCATCATTTCCCACTGCAGCGACAATTTTAGTAGACACTTTAAAAAAATTATTGTTACTCTTAATTTTGTTCAGTGCTGATTCATAATCATCGGT
>ERZ773256.91-NODE-91-length-13703-cov-20.8943_pt1 | contig 13703 bp, 11 predicted proteins | sample MGYA00580513_ERZ773256 | MGnify/ENA primary metagenome ERZ773256 (study PRJEB29015, sample SAMEA2738147) | human oral metagenome | biome: human oral; feature: human-associated habitat; material: saliva | place: China | collected 2201 ... | reverse complement strand
CGTCAGTAACTTTACAACTATTCAAAAACTCGCTATAATACAAGACATATTCCGGGGTAGCTCAGCGGTAGAGCGGTTGGCTGTTAACCAATAGGCCGCGGGTTCGAACCCCGCCCCCGGAGCCATAGAATTGGTCAAGAACTGTCCCACGCGGGCAGTTTTATATTTCCTTGAGTAATCGCCCTTGAGAAAATACACGATTTATCATGTGATATAATTTTGTCATGAAAGAAGTATTTAGAATATGAGCCAGGATAGCGCAACAGCAGCCTACGGACAACAAGTAATAACTGCCTGTGCGGTAGTCAACAAATTTATAAACGGCAAGCCATCTATTCTTGTGGCAAAGCGAGCAGCGACTAAAAAGTTTTTACCAGGTAAATACGAACTACCTGGGGGTCATGTTGATTATGGCGAGAACCCAGAGGATGGTCTTAAGCGGGAGTTGCTAGAGGAGCTTGGGCTTGATGTGACGATAGGTAGTTTGTTCGCAGCTTTTACCTATATAAATGAAATAAAAGGCTCGCATTCAATTGAGCTCTTGTATTTTGCACAAGCTAAAGAGGGCTCAGAGCCGATAGTTAACCCAGAAGACCACTCAGGCATTTTATGGGTCAACGAAGACAATATAAATCTTGTAGAACAAAAAAATGGCAGCGACGATCAAGAATTACCATATCTAAAAAAGTCTCTACGCATTCTTAACAATTATGAATCGATCAAATTAGGGTAAACTAATGCTGGGTATGGTGAAGCGTCACACTTTATAAGTAGCTGCGGGCAGTTTTATATAGCTTGTAAATTATATGCTGGTTCGAGCCCAGCTTCCGGAGCCAAATTGAATTTTAAGACCTCAACAAGTATAGTTTGGGTCTTTTTTATTGGGTGAATGTTATTTTTCAAAGCCTTACTCTTTTACTTTAATTATTTCTATGATAGTAAATAATGTAAATGCTTATTCTGATATAATTAAAGAGTAAATAATTAACAAAGGATAAAAGCAATGCCAATGAAAATAGTATCACTGTTTTCGGGAGCTGGAGGCTTGGACCTTGGTTTTGAAAATGCTGGTTTCCAGATTATCTGGGCTAACGAGTATGACAAAACTATTTGGGATACCTTCCAGTATAATTTCCCGCACACAATATTAGACAAACGTAGTATTACAGACGTCCCTGAGAACGAAGTGCCAGATTGCGATGGTTTGCTTGGCGGCCCTCCCTGTCAGAGTTGGAGTGAGGCTGGTGCGGGTCGTGGAATAGCCGATAAAAGAGGGCGCCTTTTTAACGACTATATTCGCATTCTTAAAGCAAAGCAGCCAAAGTTCTTTCTTGTTGAAAATGTTTCTGGTATTCTCGCTCCAAAACACTCCGAAAGCTTCAATGGTTTTCTTAAAGATTTTGAGGAAGCTGGGTATAATATTAGCTGGAAGCTTGTCAACGCAAATGACTACAATGTTCCAGAGGACCGCCTGCGTGTGATCATAGTGGGTTATCGTAAGGATTTAAATCGTACATTTACATTTCCGGAGCCAAATGAATATAAACCTAATCTCAGAGATGCAATTGGCGATTTACCAGAGGCGATACCTGCTCTTGAAAAGAATAAGACAAATGGCGACCTTGAAATTGATAACCACGAATATATGATAGGTGGATTTTCGCCGATTTTTATGTCAAGAAATAGGGTTCGCTCTTGGGATGAGCCGTCGTTTACTATTCAGGCTGGCGGACGACAAGCCCCGTTACATCCTAAAGCACCAAAGATGGTTAAGGTTGAACCTAATAAGCAGATATTTTGTGAAGGCAAGGAACACATGTATAGACGCTTAAGTGTGCGAGAGGCTGCTAGAATACAAACATTTCCGGATAGTTACAAGTTTTTATATAGGGATGTAGCAAACGGATATAAGATGGTAGGTAATGCCGTTCCAGTTAATCTTGCCAATGCTATTGCCGAGCAGATAAAGAAGGAGCTTAAAGACGTATGGACGAAGACAGAAGCACAATCAACTCAACAATAAAAGGTAAGGCATATGAGTATGCTTGTCTTACTGCTCTGGTAGAGATGGTTCAACTAATCCGTCCTGTTGAGATTGTAGAGAATAATAGTCTTCTTATTGCTCGCGGCAGGTATCTAAATGATATTACGGAAGAAGAACGTAATGATATGCTTACTTCAGCAAAAGCGGGCATTGAAGCAATAATAAAAATGGAGCCAAAGATCACAGAAGATGGACAGGATAAACTTACTGTTTCGCTTCAGTCTGACGACGTGGCAAAATTAGGCGACATTAGAGATGTGTTGATAATCAGGCGGGATGTCCAGTGGGAAATAGGTGTATCTGTAAAACATAACCACGAAGCCTTGAAGCATTCAAGACTTAGTGCGAAGTTAGATTTCGGGAAGTCTTGGTTTGGTATACCTTCATCTTCTATGTATTTTGAAGAAATATCCTTAATTTTTTCGGAATTGCAAGATCTAAAAAACAGAAAAGTGAAATGGCGAGAACTGCCAGATAAGGAGCATAGTATATATGTGCCGATTTTGAATGCATTTATAGAGGAATTGCAACGAGCCTATGAAAAATATGGCGACGATGTTACTGCTGGGCTTGTGAAGTATCTTCTAGGTAGTAACGGAAACGATTATTACAAGCTTATTCACTACAAAAATCATACGACAAGAGTTATACCCTTTAATTTATTTGGTACACTTAATCAGTCTAGTAGTTCAAAGGAACCTGATATTGTAATACCTGACATAGAATTGCCTACACGGATAATTGAACTGTCATTTAAGGATGGTTCAAAAACTACGGTTCATTTAACTATGAATAATGGTTGGGCTATATCATTTAGAATACACAACGCTAGTACGATTGTTGAGCCAAGCCTTAAGTTTGATATTAAGTTGTTTGGTCAGCCATCGAGCCTATTCTTTATTGATGTGGATTGGTAGGTAGGTGATGACTATGAATAACACTTATTGCGATGGTATGTGGGCTAGATTTCTTTCTAGTCAATGTCTGCGGGATGATTTTAAGAGCAGCCCAAAGAGTAATGACTTAAAGGACATTTTTAACTTTGCTTATGGCTTGGCGGATGACACTGAAGATTTTGAGCAGCGATTTCCAGTGATCGCGCATATTGATCTTTATGGACATACTGCTGTAGACGGCTACTCATATATTCGGCTGGTAAAAAATGAATTGCCAGAGATAAGAACGTTAGCGGAAGAGCGACAAGAAGTTGGCGTCGTTAAGCAGATAGATGATTTGATGAGGTTTATAAAACTGGGCGTCAATAGCGTAGATGGCGATGTAGTTTTATTGATCTTTGATGGTATGTAAAACAATAAAAACCAACTCCTCAATAAAAAATTACCACCTCATCACGGGGTGGTAATTTTATGTAGCCTCTGGTTAGCGTAGAATGAATAGTCCTGCAGCGACTAATGCTAGGGTGGCGATAACACCTAAGAAGGCATTAAATCCTGTGTTTGCAAGTAGTCCGCTTACAGCATTCTGAGGCTTATTAGCTGGATTATGAGCGGCAGCTGACGGATTTCCAGGCTGAGGCTGTGGCTGCGGCTGAGGCTGTGGCTGAACCGCCCTAGGAATCGCTGATGTGTCGATATCTATAATGCCACTAAATACAGCTAAAAATGATGTTCCATGTATAACAAACTGATCTGTCCAACGAGTATTCAATATAGGGGATGTTCCGTTGGCTGGTAGTGATGTTATCTTAATATTTCCAAGAGTTGCTGGGTCGTTGATGACATCTGCTGATCCACCATGTACATAAGGTGAACTTCCCGTCAAACTTCTCACTGGTGAAACAAATGATTTGTCGTTAGGTTTAACAGTAATCCGCTGATCTTCAAGATGTAGAGAAGTTAGAGATGTTAATCCGGCTAGTGGACTTATGTCGGCGATGGCATTTTCTTTTAGGGATAGAGTCTTTAGGGAAGTTAGACCAGATAGTGGGTTTAGGTTCGAGATTGAGTTGTGATTTAACGACAAGGTATGAAGATACGTAGCAGCTTCTAATCCGGTTATGTCGGTAATGTTTGAGTTGTCTAAGTTAAGATCTGTCAATTTTTCCAACTCTACGTCAGTAATTTTTTGATTTGCTGTACGAGTTGTACCAAGTTTTTCTCCTAGCTTTTCATTAAGCAACTTGCGTAAATTGTTATCTGGCACGTTGACTTCCTTAGCTGTTCGCATTTCGTACACGCGGACGTAGTCGATTGACATGGTTGCTGGGAAGCCTTCTCCATTTGCAGCTCCTACTGAGCTGGTAGGATCATCCCATGGCGAATCAATGTAATTGCCGCCAATGGCTAAGTTAAGTCGCAAGAAGAAGTCTTGATCAAATGGTCCATTAGGACTTCCTGTGGAGTTTGAATTTTTAAATTCGGTAATTGTATGATGTAGCTCGCCGTCAATGAAGTATTCAAGTTTTCCTTCAGTCCATTTTACGCCGTATGTGTGCCACTCTGTAGTATCATTAGTGCCGAACTTACTTGATGGAATAACTCCTTGGCGGTTTCTGTGACTACCAGTTTGACCGGTCGGCGTATTCTTGTCTCGCCAGTGTGCGTCAGAAGCAGCAAATTGGTGATTAGAGCCTTTTGCCTCTACGATGTCGATCTCGCCCCAGTCAGGCCAACCAGCACTGTACGGAGAGTTATTAGGACTCATCCAAAAACCAGGCCAGGTACTCTTATTCTTTGGCATTTTTATGCGAGCTTCGATGTAGCCATATTTAAAATATGCCTTATTTTTCGTCTGTACGAATCCGGAAGTGAAGTTACCAGTTTTAGTGTTACCGCCAGTACAGGTTGCTCCTGGTTTGTGTAGTCCAATTAGATTTAAGCTACCGCCACTGACATTAATGTTTTCATCTGATCTCGTGTAGCAGCTTCGAACTTGTTGGTTCTCATCTTTCCATCCGCCATTAAGAGCTGTCCATTTGGTCCCATCTAGCGAATTTCCGTCAAACTCGTCACGCCAAACAGGTTCTGGATTCCAGTTTTCACTATCTGTTGGCGGATATGGACTTCCTGCACCTTTGGCGTTGTCCATTGGCAGGGTAAATAACGCACCACCAACAACAATACCGACAGCCATTACCGCAGTTACTATTTTAACTTTTGTATTTAAAAAACGTCTTTTTATTAACATTTTTTGTTTTCTCCCAAATATTTTTTATCCATCGCTAGTGTAACAATAAGCGGAATAAAAGTAAAGAATATTATGTAGCTATTTTAACAACAGAGCTGTGGAAACGCTGAATACTGAGGTTTTAAGCTGAAATAAAAAAATTGCCACCCCATAATGAGATGACAATTTTCCTGTAAACGCCTGAGCTAATTAGCGATTAATCGTTAGGTTTATTGACTTTAGAGAATTGATGTTAGAAACTGCTCTTAGGTCGAAGACGGAGTTGTTCTTAAGAGATAAAGTCTTAAGGTTTTTAGCCGCCTCTAAGCCTGTTAAATCGTGAATCTTTTCTGCTTCTGATGCGTCGTCAGCTGCATCCAAGTTAAGATCTGTCAATTTTTCCAACTCTACGTCAGTAATTTTTTGATCGTCTTTACGATTAGTGCTAAGCGCTGTTGACAGTTTTTTATTAAGTTGAGTGCGCAAATTGTTATCTGGCACGTTTATTTCCTTGGCTGTTCGCCTTTCGTATACGCGGACATAATCGATTGACATGGTTGCTGGGAATGACTTTGGATATTTGGCTAGGGCGTTGTAGGCGTTTGACCATTTACTGCCTTTACCGTCAATGTAATCACCGCCAATTGCTAAGTTAAGTCGCAAGAAGAATGGTTGATCAAACGGACCATAAGGCGCGTTTGCTGCGTTTGGCTGATCGAATCCGTTGACAGTGTGGAACTTTACGCCGTCAATGTAATATTCCAATTTTCCTTCAGTCCATTTTACGCCGTAAGTGTGCCACTGAGTGGTGTCTTTAAATCCAGCTGGCAAATCCTTGCCTTGAGCATGTTTTTTATTGTATGCTGAAAGTCCCCAGTGAGCGTCTGAGGCGGCGTAATCTAAGTTAGAACCTTTAGTTTCTACGATGTCAATTTCACCACTGCGAGGCCAACTGCCGTATGTAGGTTTGTCAGGACTCATCCAAAAACCAGGCCAGGTGCTCTTATTATTTGGCATTTTTATACGAGCCTCGATGTAGCCGTAAGTCCAAGACTTCTTACCCTTCGTTTCTACGAATCCAGAGGTGAAGTTGCCGCTTTTTTCATTTCCTTTGCAACGCGCGCCAGGCTTATATAGTCCTACTAAGTTTAGACTGCCGTTTTTAACATTCACATTCTCTTCGCTCCTACTATAGCAGCTTTGGACGTTATTAGCGCTCCATCCGCTGCCGTATATATTCCAAGAATCTTTATCTAACGATGTGCCATTAAACTCATCACGCCAGACAGGCTCTTGATTCCAGTTGGTGCTGTCATTTAATGGATAATCATCGCTAACGACACTCTTAGCTTGTCCAGTTGGCAAGGTAAGTAGTGATCCGCCAATGAATAGTCCAGCGGCTATTACTCCAGTTAATATTTTAACTTTTGTATTTAAAAAGCGTTTTCTTATTAACATACACCTCCTTAGATTTAAGTATAAAAATTCATTATAACAATAAGTGCAATAAAAGCAAAAGCGAAATTTGAGAGGTTCTATCGCGCAGATGCGACAAGTCAAATTAATAGAACAGATAGAATATATAGTTTTTTGTTGTATTTTATACAATTATGCTTGTAAAAATTATTCAGCGATGATATTGTGAATGCGTAAACTAAATTAAAAATACAAACATGTATGGGGGGGAAACAAAAATGGGTGTTTCTTATACTAAATTAGCCAGTATTGTGGCTGTGGCTGCTGTCGTTGGGGCGGTGGTATTTCACTCGCCAGTTAATGCTGCACCAGCTACATTTACTTGGACTGGCGCAACTGGTGATAGTAAAATGTCAACCGCTGGTAACTGGAAAGAAGGTGCAGTGCCAACAGCAGGCTCTAAGTTGGTATTTAAGTGTGTTGTGGGTGGTGATGAAAACATCCAGAACGATTTAACGGTAGCTCTGTCAGGATTAGAAGTTAAAAAGCTGAGTAGTCTTTCTGGTGGCGGGCGATGCGCCAACTATAAGATTGATAAGATGCGATTTACGCCAGATGCTGAATTTACTGGCGACTTTACCAGTATCGATAATAAAGACAATCATAAGAAAATACCGGTTGTTTCTGTTGACACTGTCACTGGCTTGTCAAACATGAAATCGAATGGATTTGATGGTGTATTTAAGAACAAACCGACAATAAACCGTTTTGAGGTTGCTAATGCTGGATGTAATGGGATGGAGTATTTTGTAAAAGCTGCAGAAAAAATTGTCGGAGAAAATGCTAGTGTGAGGCTAGATGGCGCTAATAATATCTTGATTAAAAATAAAGGCCGGTTAGAGATTAGTCCTTTTAACAATGAGACAAGCGCCAGTAAAATTACTTTTGAAAATGGTGCAATGATTTCTTATGGGGGACATTGTATAGCCAGTCTCGCTACTATTGGTTCAGACGTAACGACTGTTCTGTCTGGTGATATTGTACTTAACGGTGATGTTGAATATAAGCTAGAGCCGAATGTTACAATAAAGATCACAGGAAAACTTAGCGGCCCCGGTAAGTTCGTTGCTCATAGAGATAATGAAGGTACTATATTGGTTGAGTCTTCAAATAATACCAGCAGCAACACCCCGAATGGTCTGTACGGTAATGCCCATGAGCCTAAATTCATAAAATTAGACGGCGACAAACCTACTGAGCATGTGATTGTTAAAAAAGGTGAAACAGTTTTACTAAATGGTAGTCGTTCGATGAGTGTTTATGAAGGCGGTGTGATCAGCGGTGACATTACTGGGGGCGATTTTGATGTATACGGTGTTGTTTCTCCAGGTAACAACTCAATAAGTAAAATTACTGCGAGAACTTTCGCTCTAATGGAGTCCAGTGTTTATAAGATGAAAATTCTAAACAAAGACCATTATGACCAGATTGATGTAAGTTACGGCGCCGGTCTAGCTAATGGTAGATTAGACTTAACATACTTAGAGGGTGGTGTCATTAAGAAGGGTGATACCTTTACGATCATTAATAATAGAGGCACTAGCCCAATTGACGGATCAGCAATGTTTAAGGACTTACCAGAAGGTGCAGAAGTAACTGTAGGTGGCGCAATCTTTAAGATTAGTTATGTTGGCGGTGACGGTAATGATATTGTACTGACAGCACTGAATGACTCGGTAGCTCCAAAAGCTTCGGTAGCTTCGAAAGACCCAAAAGCTCCAAAAGTTCCAAATACGGGTGGTGAAAAATTGGCTGTTAACTTGATTGGCGCTATAGCTGGAATAGCTTCAGCGGCGGCATTGCTGATTGTAGCAAAGCGAAAAAGCTTTAATAAGAAATAAAATAAACCAAAATTAAAAGCGGGACAGACGCGTCGTAAGCAGTTTGATGCAGGGCGTGTCTGTTTACCGCAGTAAAAACAGACAATGATACAAAGAGAACGAAAAATTAATCGCAGTTTGCAGACGCCATTAAGAGCGAGGGGGCGAGTGACTATACCTCGGCGTGGATTGGCAAGTAATGTTGTCGCTAATACTGTCAGTAATGTGAATACGAAGAACATTGTTGACGTTGTGCGCCCTTCCGCACCAGCCAAGGTGAGGCAGACCCAGCAATCCAAGGTGAGGCAGACCCAGCAATATGCGAAAAAACCAATAAATCATGCACGAATTAATAAAAGATTAGCTCGTTCGGCTCGCCTGTTAATTATTTGTAAAAAATCAATAGCTAATGGTTGCCGTGACGGTAAAAAAAGGCACACCAAGCGATATTTACAAAATATTTTAGGTAGCAACTTTTGTAAAAAAGTACCTAGTTTTGCGGCTTCTGCTCTTTTGATAATCTCGATATATTCGTTTGCTGACTCCTGGCTGCTTAATAATCGAATAAAAAACGCTGTAAATGCGACGCCGGTGGCTGCACGTAGCGATAATCTGGATGATCGAAAAAATAGTGAAGGTAAAGACGAGACCAAAGTGTCTGATGATGCTATTGCCAAATATAAGGTTGCTGCAGATTTGCCGCGAGTCATTACCATTGAGAAATTGGGGGTTAAGGCTAGGGTTTTGCAGATGAACGTCAATTCGGACGGCTCAATGCAGTCTCCTATAAATATTTTTGATGCAGGATGGTACACTGGTAGCGTTAAGCCAGGTCAGCCAGGGGCATCCATTATTGTCGGACATGCGTCGGGTACAACTTTGGGCGGAGTTTTTAATAAGCTAGAGTCTTTGAATGCCGGTGATACGATTAGTGTCGAGCGTGGCGACGGTAAAATACTGCGCTATCAGGTAATAAAAAAACAAACAGTTAAATTATCCGATGTGGATATGAATAGTTTTATTCGGCCAGCTGATGGTGTATCTGAGGGTCTGAATTTGATGACATGTGCAGGAGAATGGATAAAAAATTCTCAAACTCGTGATCGTCGAGTGATGGTATTTACTAAGCGAATTTAAGTTGTCTGATGTTATAATTTATGCATGGGAACATTGCCAGATCACGATAAATTATTAACCGACAGAGCCTTACAGCGTGCGGCGACGGAGCTAAACGTTGATTTATCTGAATTACGGATCACGCCAGTAAGTGGCGGCTTCTCGCTTAATCGTCGAGCGTTAGTGTCGTCTGGTGGTCGAACGATTTTCGTTAAAGAAGTTGATGCTAATTTATTGTCGGATGAGGGCGAGCGGGAATTAGGCTGGCTAAAAAAAGATTATGCAGTAACGCGTTTGTTACAGAAAACTTATCCGCAATATGTTGCTGATTGGACTGAATTGGCTGATGATGGTTACGTGTTGATGACGAGCAGTTATGCTTCGTCAGATGGGTGGTTGTGGCAACCTCCGACGGATAACTCTGTCGCGGAACGTTATATTTCGACGGTGATAACCGCGGTTCGCGAGTTGGAAAAAATAAAATTGCCGCAGGAGTTGATTGAAGAATTGCAACTACAACCGTTTGCGGCGGAAAAGCTTGGCTTAGATGACGGGATTGATCAGATTATTGCTGACGCTGATATTCGTCGTCGGTTGATTGATAATTATCAAAAACTATTGCCAAATCAGTTGGAGGTTAATCAGCGGCGTTGTCAGACTATAATTGAGCTGTTAGAAAAGCGCGATGAGTTGATTGATATTTCGGTGCGCGCTAAAGAATTTGCCAAGCAGACGGAAGATTGCTTTAATCATTCGGATGTTCGTAGTGACAATTTGGCATTTAATCCGCAAACTGGCGAGTTGAAGTTGGTTGACTGGAACTGGGCTTCCTATGTACCCCAGGGATCTGGTGCGACAGAATTTCTGGTTGATATGGCGCGCCATGGTCATGACGTAACGCCGTGGCTAGGTGAGTTGAACGCGGAAATGCTGGCGTCATTTGTCGGATTTTTCCTTACACGTAGCCTCAAACCACCACTCAAGCCGGGTGATAATCTTCGTCAAATGCAGGCGTTATCAGCGGCTGTTGCTTATGATTTACTGGAGTGTATGTGACGGACTCTCATCCGCTAATCATTCTCCGCGGTAATTCTGGTTGCGGCAAAACCAGCACGGCGCGCTTACTCCAGCATCAACTAGGCTACGGCACGATGTTGGTGTCGCAGGATGTGGTGCGCCGGGAAATACTGCGCGTGAAAGATAGCGAAAACAATCCGGCGATTCAGCTGATTTACGATCTATGCATGTATGGCAATAACGTTGGTTATACGGTAATTTTGGAGGGTATTTTGAGCAATAAAAAATACGGCGCGATGCTGCGCCGGCTGCTGGATGATTTTCAGGGTGAAAAACTGATTTATTATTTTGATGTATCGTTTGAGGAAACGGTGCGCCGCCACGCTACCAAGCCAAACGCTCATGAATTTGGCGAATCAGAAATGCGCCAGTGGTGGAAAGATCAAGATGTTTTGAATATGCCATGCGAGCAGCGAATCGGTGAACAGTTGTCTCAGGCAGAAATTGTTGATCTGATTCACCACGACGTTTTGGTATTATCAGAGGGAGCAAACACTTCCGCATCTCGTATGTAAATAATACAATGTACTTTCATTGACAGACGCTATATATCGCGTGTATATTCAATATTAAGCACTACATATGGTGTTTTAGAAAATAAATAACGTTTTTTGCAACATGTACCCACTGGAGAGGTTGGGCTAGTTTGCTATTTTTATAAATAAGGAGGGGGAATGTATAAATCAATTAAAAAACGCGATGGTCGAACTGCTAAATTTGATCGGAAAAAAATTGAAAAAGCAATTGAAAAAGCAGGACTGGAAACTGGTGAATTTGACGCCGCTCAAGCAGTTGAATTGACCGACAAGGTTTTGGGTGTTTTGGAAACTCGTAACCAAAAGCGTCTACCAAGCGTTGAAGATATTCAGGACATTGTTGAGGATGCGTTGATTGACTCTAAGTTTAAGAAGACTGCAAAGGCGTACATTATTTACCGCGATCAGCATAAAAAATTGCGCGAAATTACCTCTAATGCACACGTTGATTTGATTGATAAATATCTGGAAAATTTGGACTGGAAAGTTAATGAAAACTCTAATATGGGCTACAGTCTTCAGGGTTTGAATAACTATGTTTCAGCGGAGATTACGAAGACTTACTGGCTGGATAAAATTTATACATCGAAGATTGGACAAGCTCACAAAGAAGGCGACTTGCACATTCACGACCTTAACTTGCTAAGCGTTTATTGTGTTGGTTGGGACTTGACTGACTTATTGCAAGAAGGATTTACTGGCGTGGCTGGTAAGGTTGCCTCTAAGCCAGCTAAGCATTTCCGATCAGCACTTGGTCAAGTTGTAAACTTCTTTTATACATTACAGGGCGAAGCGGCTGGTGCGCAGGCTTTCTCCGATTTTGATACGCTATTAGCGCCGTTTATTCGTGCCGACAAATTGAGCTATAAAGAAGTAAAACAGGCTATTCAAGAATTCGTCTTTAATGTCAACGTGCCGACTCGTGTTGGTTTCCAGACGCCGTTTACCAACATTACACTTGACCTTGAATGTCCAAAACACATGGCAGATAATCCAGTGATTATTGGTGGCGAAATGCAGGACACGACTTATGGCGAATATCAAGAAGAAATGAATATGCTAAACAAGGCGCTGCTGGAGGTTCTTTCTGAGGGTGACGCTAATGGTCGCGTGTTTACCTTCCCAATTCCAACGGTTAATATCACCAAGGACTTCAATTGGGACAATCCGGTGATTGAAAGTTTGTGGGAAGCTAGCGCTAAATACGGCATTCCGTACTTCTCAAACTTCATCAATTCCGACATGGATCCAGAAGATGCGCGCTCAATGTGCTGTCGATTGCGTATTGATAATCGTCAATTGGAATATCGTGGCGGTGGCTTGTTCGGCTCAAATCCAATGACTGGTTCGGTCGGTGTGGTAACGATAAACTTGCCACGACTGGCGCTAAAATCTAAGAACGAAAAAGAATTCTTTAAGGGGTTGGCTGAACTTATGGATATGGCAAAGGACAGTTTGGAAACCAAGCGTAAAGTTTTGGAGCGATTGACCGACGCTAATTTGTATCCGTACACCAAGTTTTATTTGCGAAACATTAAACAGCGCTTCAATCAATATTGGAAGAATCATTTTTCAACTATCGGTTTGATCGGCACGAACGAGGCAGCGCTTAATTTACTAGGCGTTGATATTGGCACGGAAAAAGGTAAGGCTTTTGCTGAGAAGACGCTTGATTTTATGCGCGATCGTTTGGTGGAATATCAGAAGGAAACTGGCAATAATTACAATCTTGAGGCAACGCCAGCTGAAGGCACGACGTATCGATTGGCACAACTTGATAAAGCCAGCTTCCCAGATCGAGCGCATTTTGCTAACGGAATTGGCGCGGAAGTTAAATGTCCGTTCTATACCAACTCTAGCCACTTGCCAGTTAATTACACAGACGATTTGTTTGAATTGATGGATCTTCAGGACAATTTGCAAACCAAGTACACGGGCGGTACGGTGATTCACTTCTTCTTAGGTGAGCGTATGGACGATCCGCAAACTTTGAAAAAATTGGTGAAAACGATTTGTGAAAATTACAAATTGCCATACTTTACGTTCAGTCCAAGCTTCTCAATTTGTAAGAATCACGGCTATATTGTTGGTGAGCATCCAGAATGTCCAAAGTGTGGTGAAGCGACTGAAGTTTACTCACGTGTGGTTGGTTTCTTGCGTCCAGTTTCTCAATGGAATAAGGGCAAGCAAGCGGAATTTGAAATGAGGGAGCATTATGACGATGCCGCCGAACACCAGCGACTTAGCGCCGTCGCGGCAGCTTAAGGTGTCAATTGGTGGAATTCAGAAGCTGTCGCTCGTGGATTATCCAGGGCACGTGGCGGCAGCTCTGTTTCTCTCTGGTTGCAATATGCGGTGCGGTTATTGCCATAATCCTGAATTGGTATTACCTGAACGGTTGGCGCCGAGTATTCCAGTTGATGAAGTGATGATATTTCTAAAATCGCGAGTTGGTCGACTGGACGGCGTGGTGATTTCTGGCGGTGAACCAACGGTAAATGAAGATTT
>ERZ773256.90-NODE-90-length-13799-cov-18.3396_pt1 | contig 13799 bp, 17 predicted proteins | sample MGYA00580513_ERZ773256 | MGnify/ENA primary metagenome ERZ773256 (study PRJEB29015, sample SAMEA2738147) | human oral metagenome | biome: human oral; feature: human-associated habitat; material: saliva | place: China | collected 2201 ... | reverse complement strand
GGCAGCGGGTTCTGGTCCCGCCATTCGGGGGTTCGAATCCCTCCATCCCAGCCAAATTGCAACTTTTGCGCCGCGTGAGCGGCGACTGACGGGCGGCACGCAGTGCCGTCCATTGGTTTTTCAGGGGGGGAAAATAGAGATTTTGGGCGTGCGGAGCACGCTTTTTTATTTTGTAGAAAAAGGTTCGACCCAAAGATTTCTTTGGCAAGAACCTTTTTCTCATTTTTATCGCTCTCAAGCGATAAATTACAGATAGAATTTGCTTTGTCGAGCCATTGTCGCATAGGTTCGACCCACGCTGTAGCCCCGAGCGTCAGCTTGCTAGATTGCTCTTCCAATGACTTCTTTTCGCTCATAAGTTCGGCTTTCTTGTCTAGGTAGGTGTCGCGGTCAATATCTTGGTCGAGGTAGCTATCAAGAAGTCGTTGGAGTTTGCTTTGCAAGCTAGCAATCCTTGTTTGTGCGCTTGCCACGAACGTATGCGTCGAGCTTCGCTCGTTTCGTTCGTCTTGCTCTAGCCGTGCAAGCAAATCGGTTCTCCAATTATCGGGTAGTGCATATTCTTGTAACAAGTCAGTCAAACTCTCGTCCAATGCTTCCTCTCGCACGGCAGCCTCAAGACATTTCATATCTTTGCGCTTCTTCGTGCAGTGATAATAGACATATTCATGTCGGTTGCCGTTTTTTTGGTGCTTGATACGTTTCTCGGCAGTAATCATCAGACCACACGAATAACAGCGCAGCAATCCACAATATATTTTTAGTTCGCTATGGTTTGCTTTGCGAGGTCGTCCACGTTCAGCGAGCACAGTTTGGACTTTATCAAAAAGTTTCTTGGAAATAATCGGTTTATGCGTGCCCTCATAGATCTCGCCTTTATACAAGAAATGTCCGTAGTAAAACGGATTAGATAGAATACGTCGTATTCTATCTTTTTGTATTTTGTACCTTTACCACGCGTAACAAGCCCATGACTTGCTAGAAAATCAGCAACGTCCTCATAACGACTTTGGTTTTGGGCGTACAGCTCAAAAGCCTCGACAATAATCGGCGCAATCCGTTTATCTACAACGATATTTTTGTTGCGCAGGTCGTTTATGTAGCCGAGTGGTGCGCGGCTGGGATATTCACCGCGCCGTAACTTTTGACGCAAACCTCGCTTGGTGTTCTCGGACAGGTTGTCTACATAATATTTCGATTGACCAAACGCGATAGAAAGCATGAATTTGCCTTGTGAGGTATTTTCAAACCAAAATGTCGGAAACTTGAGAGAGGTCAGACGTGTCTGGTCGAGTAAGTAGACAATTTGTCCGCCGTCAATAGAATTGCGAGCAAGACGGTCAGGGTGCCACGCAAGTATACCGCTGGCTTCGCCTGCTTCAATACGACCGAGCATATTACCAAACTCCGGACGACCTGGCATCTTGGCGGTGCGCTTTTCGATGATTGTATCGACAATTTGTAAGTCATTATCTGCCACAAATTTCCGCAATTCCGTTACTTGAGCCTCGATAGATAGCACTTGCTTATCTTCTACGTCAGTAGACTTTCTGGCGTATAAAATGTATTTTTGGCTCATAGCTCCCTCCTAACTTTAATAGCCGCCTCGTTGCACACAATCCAGAAAAATCTAAATTGTACGAGACGGCTATTAAAGCCATAAAAATAGATTCTTCCGATTTGATTGTGTGCACAGTCTATTATATACCGCCGTAGGCGATTGCAAAATAAAAAAGCGTGCTCCGCACGCCCAAAATCTCTATCTTCCCCCCTGAAAAACCAATGGACGGCACTGCGTGCCGCCCGTCAGTCGCCGCTCACGCGGCGCAAAAGTTGCAATTTGGCTCCCTTGTACGCTGAAATTCGAACCTATTTCGAGCAAAATGGCTGAAGCTCCGCCCTGACGCCTGCGCGGGCACACCCGCGCTCGCCCCACCAGGAAACCGCCCTTTGATTCATTTTTTGAGATTCCCCCCCACCGTATTTTTCTTTTTAGTTGAAAAGGTCGGATTTCTGGTGGTGGCGTTTTGCTATCTAGCAAAAATGCGGTGTAAATAGTATAATCATGACAAGCGTTCAACGCCAGACCTAAACCGTACCTTGTGCGGCATGGTTGAATAATCCACAAAGAGAAACAGCTCGTCATGAGTACTTCTCTTTGTGGTCGCGTTGGGAAACCTTCGCGGGTGGTCGAAAGACTGCCGCTCGTGGCGAGCTTTTTGTGTATCGCCATATATTAACACTCGAAAAGGGAGAAGATAGCGCATTATGAACACACTTAAATCAATCGGTGAAGCATTGCTTGGAATCGCGATATCTATCGGGATTATAGTTGCAACTGTTCTGTTTTTCACTCTTGGTGCAAAAGTGGCGTTTACTATCGAACCATTCATCAACTGGCTTGCCGGAATACTTTTCGCTATTAATCTGCTGCTCTTGTTTTTCGCAATCATACCAAAAGCAAGAGGTATCGTAGGCTCGATTATCTATATTTCATCATATGTCTACGGCTTGTTGGCTTGGATATATGGACTAGCAGTTACTCTTGCACTATGGGGATGGATTGCTATTATTATCGGGCTCCTCCTTGGCGGCGTCGGTGTTGTTCCGATTGGTATGCTGGCGGCAATATTCAATGGTCATTGGGGTATATTCTGGACATTATTGCTTACAGTAGTTCTGACGTACGGTGCAAGAATAATTGGCTATGCGTTAGCAAATAGCGCGGACTCGAAAGACGAATCCATAGGTGATGAAATTATAGACATTGAGCCAGAAAATGACGGCAAACGAACATGGGGAGATTTAGAATAATGCAACTTCCACAATCAAAGGCGCGCCAAACTTACATTGAGCAAGTCAAAGTTATTGAAGCAAACCTAAAAGACGCAACATCGGGCGAAACTAACAAATCACTACTGTTGCTGGTGCAGAAGCGACTTGACTCACTAGCAGAAAAGTATCAATTCAGTGAAGAAATTGGTACCGCCCGCTATAAGCTCTACGAATTGCAGGCATTAGTTCATTATTTTAGTGGTCATGATGATGATGCGCTTGATTTTATCAACCAAGCGATAGAAACACGCGGCGAAACGTATGCTAAAGCAGAAAAACTCAAAAAGCAACTATCGCTTGGCGATTCTTATCTTTCAAAAACCACTAATCCTGACAAAATGACAAAACAGCAACGACGAGATCATAAAATCGGACTTGAGGGCTGGCTGGCACTGTTTATCGTAGGGCAGTTTTTGGCATTACTCATAACTGTATTTAGATTTTTCGGAGACGGATTTACTTCGTCTTCAGATATAGACGCGCTGAATCAATATCAGGCTGGTCTTGGTGATACACTGCAAGCTCTAACAACTTTTGAAAATGTCGCCATTTTCGTATACGTAGCACTCATTATTACTACGCTTGTGCTTTTATTCCGTAATCGTAAATTAGCAAAGCCGTTCGCCATAGCAACGCTGATATTCGCGGCAGTCTACGGAATCATAGATTATGCTATTGCGTCATCTGTTTTTGAGTCGTCTGGACTTGCTGGAAATGCCGAGATACAGTCAATGATGAGCAAATACAGTGGTGATGTAGGAAGGGCGGTAATAGGTGTGTTCATTTGGGTTCCGTACTTCCTCGTATCAAAACGAGTAAAAAGGACGCTTACAAAATGACACAGCACAAAGAAGATTACTCGTGGGTTTATATTGGACTTGCTGTTCTTATTGGTGGAGCAATTTTGTATTTCCTCTTTTTCTCGTCTACTTCTGGCTATGTCAAGGTTAAGTATCGTGATGATAAAGTAAACATTTCCTCGAGCAATTTTGAACCGCTCGACAAGTCGGACTCAACCGTTAAAGGCGCATGGTACGACAGCGGAAACGAGTACATGGTCATCAGACTGGGTGGGACATATTATCATTACTGCGGTATGCCGGGTAGTGTATGGGAAGGCTTAAAAGCCACTTCATCTCCATACGACTACTATCAAGACGATATAAAAGGTAACTTTGACTGTCGTGAAAATCCTGTTCCGAGGTATGAGTAATGAAAAATGCCATTACAATCAACAAATACTTACTTGTCGGACTTATTATCGCCGCGCTAGCGGGTGGCAGCTATGCTGGATTTTATTTCACCTCTGAGCATTATAAGGAAAGAGAAGCGAGCGAGTTGCGTAAGAAAGCCGAGACAGATGAGAAAAATCTCATTTGCGAGGCGCGCGTCCAGCGCGGTAAAACTGGTGATATCAAGAGTGATTATTTCATTTTTGAGCGTAGCGCGAAAAAAGATGATTGTGAAAAGTTTATAGATTATAAGAATATCCCAGAAGATACTGAAAGTTATTGGCTCGGGTTTTAAGGAGGATATATGCAGTTGCCAAAAGATAGTACACATAAAACCACAAAACACATAGAACACTCCAAGCAGAAGAAGCAAACATGGGTTGTTGTTCTAGCGATAATCGCCATTATAGTTAGCCTTGCAAGCGCGGGATTCTCTGCGTTTGTGTACTTCAATACGCCACTCCAAATTCATAACTACGTGCAGTCGCACAAAGATGAGTTAAAAGGTGCGGATGGACGTGATGGTGTTGACGGTATGGATGGGCGCAACGGCACAAATAGCTACTCGCCGACCCACTGCAGTAGTTACGACTATGGATATGGCTACTCATCAACTAACTGCTACTAGATGAGTTATAGGAGAGACATAAGATGAGTAAACAGCTTGATAACAATAAGGCAGACTGGGCGGCTATTACAGCTAGGGCAAGTCTAGGCGCAATTCCTGTGGCGGGTAGCTTTTTGGCAGAAATTGCAGGAACTTTAATTCCTAATCAACGAATTGATCGAATTGCTAAGTTTGTCAATGAGCTTAATGATCGACTGGAGAGCATACCACAAGAGGCAGTTGAAAGACTACGAAACAATGAACAGTTTATTGATTTAGTAGAAGAGGGTTTTATACGAGCTTCTCGCGCAGCCTCGGATGAACGACGTAAGTATATTTTAAATATTGTCCAAAATGGCATCTCCGACGATGATGCAGACATCAATAATGCGAAGTATCTTTTAGGTTTACTCTCAGAGATTAACGATAATGAGGTGATTTGGTTACGTTATTTTCATGAACGTTCGATCAACGACAAGAGTCAATTTCGAGAACTACATAAAAATGTACTCGAGCCCGTAGTTGTTGTGCTAGGCTCTAATAAAGAAGAACGGCAAAGAGGTGCCCTTCAAGATAGTTGTAAGGAACATCTGGAGCGTCTTGGTTTAATTAGACACAACATTAGAATGAACAAGGACCTGGGTGTTCCAGAATATAATAAATTCACCAACAAACCCGAAGTTTCGTATTCACAGACCACAACTTTGGGCGATATGCTATTAGAGAATATAGGCTTAATTGACGAGAGCGCGTAGCGCGGCGGCTGTGCCGCCTGAGCAAAGCCCTAACGCCTCTACCATTTATGGTAGTTGAACCACCAGAAATCCGACCTTTTCAACTAAAAAGAAAAATACGGTGGGGGGATCTCAAAAAATGAATCAAAGGGTGGTTTCCTGGTGGGGCGAGCGCGGGTGTGCCCGCGCAGGCGTCAGGGCGGAGCTTCAGCCATTTTGCTCGAAATAGGTTCGAATTTCAGCGTACAAGGGAGCCAAGTTTGAAATTTAGCAGCCAATTATTTGGCTGTTTTTTTCGTCGATAAATTTGCGCAAATCAACAAAATCCACATCATGAATACCAGAAAAATCGCAGCCACATTATTCACATTCTTTATCGTTACACCAAATATCACTGCCGCGTACCCATTCGCAAACGCCAAAAAACTAATTACCGTCATAATCCCCAAACTCAAAAAACCAGCCATTCTGCTCGTCAGAGTAATTCTTTTTGGCATATTCATATCAATTAAAAACGGCAACGACGTTAGCTCAACAACCACCAATATTATCGCAATCGGAAGACTTAAAGATGGCGGAATCCCTGCAGAAGTAAGAATTGCAGAAAACTTCTCAAACGTAAATAATTGACATAATAATGGCACCATTATTAATAGTCCCGTAATCAATTTAACAATTTTATTCACTTTTCTAGACATAATTTCAGTATAGCTTGCGCGTCAAAAAAGCTCAAGCTTGTTGTATTTTTTACGAAAGCACTTGCACTTTTTACAAAAACGTCATAAAGTTAAATCAGCGAACGTTACAAAAATAAACACCATAAAACAGTATCTTTCGCTCTACGACAAATCCACCACAACTTAAAATACCCCGTCTCTATGGGGTATTTTTATTGGTCAATATCCGCGATTGTTCAGCGCGCCACTCGGCAATTTTTCCGTGGTGTCCGCTCAATAAAACATCCGGCACACGTAAACCTTTAAACTCCTCAGGTCGTGTATACTGTGGAAATTCCAATGTTTCTCCATCTGAAAAACTTTCAATTTCCGCAGACTTTTCGCCGCCCAAAACTCCAGGAATCAACCTAACAATAGAATCAATCATCATCATTGCCGCCAGCTCTCCGCCCGTCAGCACAAAATCGCCAATACTCCATTGCTCATCAACTAGTTCCAAAATTCGCTCATCAACGCCCTCGTATCGCCCGCAAATAAATATCACACCCCTGTCATTATCGGCTTCTTTCTGAGCTTTAGCTTGCTTCCAGCGCTGCCCGCGCGGACTCATTAGTACCACTTTCGCTGTTTCATCCTGAGATTTCGCAAATTCTACCGCTTTCCATAACGGCTCAATCATAAGAAGCATCCCGTCGCCGCCGCCATAAGGAGTATCGTCAACCTGACGGCGAGGACCCAAACCAAACTCCCGCAAATTCACTGTCGTAAGCTCCACGATACCGTCTTTCTGAGCCTTCCACATCATGGAATTATTAAAAACTCCCGTTGTCATTTCTGGGAAAAGTGTAATTACCTGAAACTTTCTCATCTGTTACAGTGTAGCAAGTATTGACTTTTTTGTCCAGGTATGATATATATGTATTAGCTTTTGTTCAACCGAACAGAAGTAGCCCTTACATAGAAAGGACAACTACAATGGATACCACCATCTCCATTTTCATCGTCATAATCCTCATCGTCGCCCCCCCGATCATCGCGAAGGTCGCTGCCGGCGGTCTCGTCGACTTCCTTGTCGCGAAGTACCTGAACAAGAAGGACGGTGAGTGAGTCAAGACTCAGTGGTGTTCCTGGTGGAAGTCCTTATGGTGCTCCCGCCGGGGATACTCATTTTCTGGATCGACACGCTCCAACTACCCTTCCCACTAGAGGATGTTGGCGGTTGGATCTCTCGACCCATCACAAAGGGCTAACGCCCGCCAATGAGAATAGCTCGCCTTGAGACATTAAGTCTCGGCTTGAGCCTCTTGGCGGGCTATTTTCATGTCTTTTTACAGAAATTATTCCCCACCAAAAAACCGCCCCAATAAGGACGGTTTTTTAGCACAAATAAGGCTCTCAATGGTTACCCATTGTCTCGCATAGAGCTGTTCTCGCATAATGTCTGTGCTTGAACTGGTTTTAATTATATATCAAGATCGTCGAGTTCTGCAAGCTCTTTTCTGGTGTTTTCTGCGTAAGATGATTCATTTTCCACAGCTTCATCTGTTGAGTTATCCACAGAAGCATTACCATTATAATCATTTTCTTCACGTGCGCCAGAAAAACCGTCATTGTTAACAATCTTCAAGTTATATCGAGCGTCATTCTTTGCGCCCAAAGCTCGCAGAAGCGTGCGCAAACTCTGTGCCGTACTGCCGCGCTTACCAATAACTCGACCCAAATCTGCTGGATTAACTGTCAATGTTAGTAAAACACCCTTTTCATCAATCGTTCGGTCTACTACGACATCTTCTGGACGTCCAACCAACGCCTTTACAGTATATTCTACAAACTGCTGATCTATTGTTGACATTCTGCCCCTCCTCCTGGAATTAAACTGTATTTTCATTATACACGAGCAGTTTACGCCGTGCAAACTTTAATTATTTCTCGCCAGATTCTTTATATTTGGCAATTGCAGCACGAGCAGCTTGCTGTTGGGCAACTTGCTTAGACGGACCAATTCCTCGTCCCATCATATTATCGCCAACAAAAACCCCAAGAGTAAAGACTTTGTCGTGGTCTGGACCTTCTTCACTCAGGACTTTATATACCGGCGTTTGATTGTCAACTCGCTGAGAAATCTCCTGCAAATACGACTTCGGATCACGCCAACTGCCCGACTCCAAAATTCCATCTAATTTAACTATGATATGCTTGTGAATAAAATCTCGAGCATCATCAAAACCACGCTCCAAATAAATAGCACCGATTACCGCCTCAAACGCATTAGCTAAAATCTGTAAATGCGCTCGTTCTGAGCCGTTCTTCTCACCCTTTGACATACGAATCAGCGGACCATAGCCCAACTTATCACCAGCATCGCCAATACTTTCCGTTCGTACCAAAGCTGCCCGCCAAGCAGTCAAAATTCCCTCTGGCTCAGAAAAATGCGTAAACAAATATTCTGTTACCGCCAATTCCAAAACCGCATCACCTAAGAATTCCAAACGCTCATTGTGGTGATGGACGGATTTTCGATGTTCATTCACATAGCTACGGTGAGTCAAAGCTGTAATCAGCAAATCCAAATTCGTAAACTCAAAACCTAATTTTTCGCGCGCAAAATCTTGATATGGCGCAGTGTTCATTCCGTTCATTTATAAATTCTCCTGTCTAATTCGTTTCATCGCCAAAAGAATCAGCTTGCCAATATCTTCATATTCAACTTCATCCAGCGCCTCATGAAAACTAAACCATTTAAGACCATTCATCCACTCTTCCTTTTGGAGTTTCTCATTAGGATCCAGCGCCTTAACTAGATAAACTTGCGTTGTCATCAATACCAATTTATCGATTCGACGATAACGAAAATTTACCTTGCCCAGCCAGCCGTGCAGTTCAATTTTCTTCAATCCAGTTTCCTCGCCGATTTCCCTACGAGCCGTCACCTGAGCCGTTTCACCTGGCTCAATATGACCTTTGGGAATTGTCCAGCGGTCGCGAGCGTCTTGATATAGCAAAAACTCTGCCTCGCCCTTTTTATTACGACGAAAAATCACGCCACCAGCAGTTGGCTCGCGTACAATTTCCTGAATCAATGGCTTCTTGCTGCCACTAAAATATTTTTTTATCTTATCAAAGTTGCTTGTTCTCACTGTCGGACTCCTCCACGAGAGTACGGAGTGCCGTGCCAAGCACGCCATTCACAAACTTACCCGAGTTATCCGAACCGAACGCTTTTGCTAATTCTACTGCCTCGTTAATCACCACTTTTGGCGGAACGGTATCTGCACAATATAGCAATTCATATAAACCAATTCTAAGTACTGCCCGATCAATTCGCGGCAACTGACTGATAGGCCATTCTGGCGCCAATGGCTGTAATTTTTCATCCAATTGACTCTGTGTCGAAAGTATGCCGCTGATCAAATTATCAATAAATTCAATATCGTCAACCGATGATTTATATTCAGCCAAATTACGCTTTAAAATAGTCTTATAGTCAACATCGCTATCGCCAACCTCTTTGCGAAATTCATGTTCATAAAGTGTTTGCAGTGCGACAATTCGTCCCAAATGACGGTTTGATGCCATTATTAAGCGTCCTGTTCGTAATTATTATTTTGTTGTTTTACCAGTTTCACGCTTGGTTGTCTTCACCTTAACTGGTGAAGTTGCGTTAACGCGACGTGCCAATTTTAATACTAAGTGGCTGCGACGAAGACCAGTTTTACGTGGGCTGCTCTGTTTCTTAGGTTGTGCCATAATTTGTTCTCCTCTTTTAGGTTGTCATAAAACTTACGTACCATTATACCTTTTTTATTAGACAATCTCAAGAGCTTGTCTGCAAAATTAGATAATAATATTGACTTTTTATGTTGTTTATGGTAATATAGCAGACATGAACACGGAACGATTTACATCACAAAACAACAATGAAGACGACAGGCCTGTAATAGAAATACCAAAATCTGTAGTTAAGATCGGCGCAGTAGCATTGGCTGCGTTAGGATTAGCTGGAGCTGCGAACGCCCTAGGCTTATTCCATAGCCCTAAATCACCAGAAAAAGGATCAAGCCCTGCCCACCAAGTAGCTCAAGTCGTAGAGGATTATAGCAATGGAACCATCACGGAGCTGCCAGAAGATACGGAAATTCGCACTGTCACTCTTGAAGAGGGAGAAAATCCGACTTCGGTGGCTGAAACAGCCATGGAAGAATACAACGAGGAACATCCTGAAAATAAGATAGATTCTAATGAGGCAAGAAGCTCCATATATGAAACTGGCATTAGTATGAAAGAGCTCTACAAAGATGAGACGGGCAATACAGAGATTCAGCCAGGAACTACCGTCAACATCGCCATAGGTGACATAAACGGTGACGGAAAGCCAAGCATAGCCATAACGAAAATAGAAGACGAATCTAAATAGACCGTTTTCTAAACTACGATATTCACCAGCTTACCTGGAACATAAACCATCTTTTTAGGTGGTTTATTGTTTATGAATTTCTGGACATTTTCATCAGCCAGAGCAGCCTCTTCAACACCCTGCTTGTCCATATCACTCGGCAGTTCAAGTTTCGCACGAAGCTTGCCATTCACTTGAACTATAATAGTCATCACGCTGCTCTTTAGATATTTTTCATCCCACTTTGGCCAGTGACCAACGTGAACCGTATCATCATGACCCATTTCATGCCACAATTCTTCTGTGATATGCGGAGCAAAAGGTGCCAAAATCTGAATCAAGCTTTCTAATGCAAATCGCCATTCATCTGACATGTCAATTCCTTGCGATTCTTTTATCTTATACAGACCATTGACCATTTCCATCATCGAAGCCACGGCTGTATTAAACTTCTCATCTTCAATATCGCGAGTAACTTTTTTAATCGTCAAATGAGTTAATCGCAATAATTCTTGAGCTGTTTTTTCATTCGCACCAAGAGAGTCGTTTGGATTCTTATCAACGAACTCCTGAACCAAATTCCATGCTCGATTTAAGAACCTGTAAGTTCCCGGAACACCACGAGGATCCCATGGCGCATCCATGTCATAAGGCGCGATGAACATTTCATAAACTCGCAGCGCATCGGCACCGTATCCACTATCCATAATCTCCATTGGATCAATAACATTGCCCTTAGACTTGGACATTTTCTGACCGTCTGGCGCCATAATGTATGCATTGTACATCATTCGCTTAAAAGGTTCTGGAGTCGGAACGAGACCGAGCTTATAGAAAAATCGCATCCAGAAACGACTGTATAGCAAGTGAGCCACGGCGTGGTCAGCACCATTGTAATAATCAACCGGCATCCAATGGTTAATTCTCTCAGAATTCCACGCTTCATTATCATTGTGCGGGTCGAGATATCGTAAGAAATACCAACTAGAACAAGCATAGCCATCCAAAGTGTCAGTCTCACGTCGACCTTCTACCCAATTATCGCCGTCAGGCTTGTTTTTCGTAATCGGTACAGTTTTTCCAGTTTCAACATCCACCCAGACTCGCACCCAATCATCAACCTGAGCCAAAACGGAAGTATTCCCGCCGGTCGGCTTAAAGTTCTCCACCTCTGGCAAAATCACCGGCAAACATTCATCAGCCACAGCAATTGGCGCACGACCATCAACATGGACAATTGGAATTGGAGCACCCCAATAGCGCTGACGAGAAATCAACCAATCACGCATTTTATACGTGGTTTTACTTTGCCCATAATTCTGCTGTTCCAGCCATGCAACAATTTGCTCGCGAGCGTCCTCACTCCTAGTCCCGTTAAATTGTCCAGAATTTATCAACTCACCTTCACCAGAATAACAGCCAGCATCGGCTGAATGTTCAGGCTTATCAATAACCTGGACAATCGGCAAGTCAAATTTCTCAGCAAACGCAAAATCGCGCTCGTCGTGCGCTGGCACCGCCATGACTGCGCCGGTTCCATAGCCGCCCAAAACATAATCCGCCACCCAAATCGGCAATTTTTGACCATTAACTGGGTTTATGACATAACTGCCAGTAAATACGCCCGTTTTCTCTTTATTCTCTTGGCGTTCAACATCAGATTTTTGTTGCGAAGCCTGGATATATGCTTCAACCTTTTCGCGCGTGTCAGAATTGACCAACTGAGAAATCAGAGGATGCTCCGGCGCCAAAGCTACATACGTCGCGCCAAATAACGTGTCAGGACGAGTTGTGAAAACTGTAATCTTGGAATCTTGACCACTAACCGCAAACTCAACTTCCGCACCAACTGATCGACCAATCCAATTCTTCTGCATGGTTTTAACCATTTCCGTCCAGTCGAGCGCATCGGTTGCCTCTAAAATTTCATCTGCATACGCCGTAATTCGGAAAAACCACTGCTTGAGATTTCGCTTGGTTACAGAGTTACCGCAGCGCCAACATTTTCCGCCTTCAACCTGTTCGTTAGCAAGCACTGTGTTATCAGTTTCACACCACCACTGCGGCTGCTCTTTTTGATATGCCAAATTGTGCTTATATAATTGCGTAAAAATCCACTGAGTCCACTTGTAATATTCTGGATCGGCTGTAGAAATTTCTTTTGTCCAATCATAACTAAACCCAAGTCGCTTCAATTGCTCCTTAAAGTGAACTTTCGCCTCATCGTGCGCTACACGTGGCGTTTTTCCGACTTTAATAGCGTAATTTTCAACCGGCAGACCAAAGCTATCCCAGCCGATTGGATGACAGACATTATAGCCCTGCTGACGCTTAAATCGTGCCTTGATGTCAGCAAATTGAAAAGTACGACCGTGACCAATGTGAATTCCCGCCCCTGTAATCCCCGGAAGCATACTCAAACTGTAATATTTCGGCCGAGTCGTGTCATTAAAATCAACCGCGTAGGTACCGTCAGCCTCCCATTTGTTTTGCCATTTTTGTTCAATTTCTGTCGGATTATAGCGTCTCATATCTGTAATTATAGCAAATAATCCCGCTCATTACGAACGGGATTATTATTAGGCAATTAAGCTATTTACCTAGTCGAGGTTGATGATAATCCACTCGAATATCCGCTCATAAAGCCTTCTATAAACTCTTTCAAGCTCTCAGCACTCGAAGGAACCTTGATTTCTTCAGATTTATTCACATTGATGTCAAATGAAATTTCTACAGAAGCCTTCTTATCATTACCCTTAAGCTCTACAGCCTTCAGTTCATGAGATGATCTATCAACCCACACTTTCAATGAAGATTCGTCAATAGATGATGATTCACTACTCTTGTAGCCATTCGATTTTCCACACTTACTGAGCGCCTTACCGACTGATGAATTCTTAAACTCTTCCTCAAATTTTGACGAATTAGATTTATTATTACCTTGCAATTCAAAGCCGCGTCCGCCGTTACGATCACTAATCTTTGAATCTTTTATAGTGAAAGAACTATTCTTTTGATAAATTTGAGCCAATTCCTTACGCGCACTTTCGTCACTTTGAATTTTCTTCAGAGCGTTAATTCCACACTTGTATTCGCTACCGATTTCATCTGGAGAAATCTTCATCCATGTATTACCCATTTTATCTATCTCAGAGCTCATCTTCCTCAAAGTCTGATCACGATAAGCCTCTATTTGAGTCCTTGACATCTTACCGCCAGACGAAGACTCCATAACTACTTCCAGAAGGCTGCCATACAACTCATTGAAGTTATTTATCTTCACATATATCGCCCCATCATCACCAAGAACCATATCACCAT
>ERZ773256.86-NODE-86-length-14029-cov-15.4301_pt1 | contig 14029 bp, 12 predicted proteins | sample MGYA00580513_ERZ773256 | MGnify/ENA primary metagenome ERZ773256 (study PRJEB29015, sample SAMEA2738147) | human oral metagenome | biome: human oral; feature: human-associated habitat; material: saliva | place: China | collected 2201 ... | reverse complement strand
TTTCCAGGAACGCAAAAGGTGAGGATTTTCTGGCGCTTGATTTTCTAAACGAACCAAGCATTTACGATTGGCTTCACGAAATCTCCAATGAGAAAATTAAAGCCGAGCACCGCTGGCAACGCATTAGCACCAACCCTGACGTCATCCAAAAAACGCGGATTTTTGACATCATCGTGTCGTTTGAGAAAGGCGCCGCCGCCGAAACTGTCATTTTTCTCATCGACAAGTCTAAAGGATATTTGCCCGAAGAAGAAGATCTCAATTTCATCTCATTTGCTGCTCACGAGCTTCGCGGACCGATTACGGTTATTCGTGGCTATCTGGACATTATCAACGAAGAGTTTTCTGGACGCTTACAGGGCGACGAAAGGCAACTTCTTGATAGACTGGTCGTTTCGTCTAACCGCTTGTCTAGCTACATTGACAACATTCTTAACGTTGCCAGATATGATAGACACCACTTGAAGGTCTATTTGCTGGAAGACACTGTTGCTAATATTTACGCCTCGATTGCTGATGATATGCAGCTTCGCGCTTCAACTCAACACAGAATGCTCAGCGTCAATATTCCAGATGATCTGCCGACAGTAGCCGCTGACCACGGAAGTATCGGGGAAGTGATTGGTAATCTAATTGACAATGCCATTAAATACAGTTTTGAGGGCGGGTCCGTAACCGTTTCCGCAGAGAAAAAAGGCGACTTCGTGGAAGTGTCCGTCGCCGACAACGGAATTGGTATGCCGGCGAACGTCGTGGACAATTTGTTCCACAAGTTCTATCGATCGCACAGATCACGCGAGGCCGTCGCCGGGACGGGAATTGGGCTTTACATTTGCAAAGCTTTTGTCGAATCTCACGGTGGCTCAATAATCGCTCGATCCCGCGAAAACGAAGGCTCGGTTTTCTCGTTCACTTTGCCAATTTATGCTACAGTTAAAGACAAATTGCTAGAAGACGGGCAATTAAATAATCAATTGATACGAAAGGGCGGCGGCTGGATAAAAAATCACGCTATGTATAAGGGCTAGGAGGAATTATGATAAAGACAATTTTATGCGTGGAAGATGACCGATTTATTGGCGAAATGTACGTCAGGAGTCTGCAAAAAGCGGGATATGACGTGACGTGGGTGGTTGACGGGAATGACGGGCTAGTGGCGGCGCGCAACCAGAACTTTGACTTGATAATCTTAGATTTGATGCTACCAGAGCAACGCGGCGACCAGATTTTAGACGCGCTGAGAAATAACAATGTCGATTTGGTTCCGAATAGTAAGATTTTGATTATGACCAATTTTGAGCAGGACGAGGCTTCGCGTAAATCAGTTATGAGTCGTGTTGACGGATATCTGATTAAAGCCGACATTACGCCGCGGAATTTGATAGAAGTCGTTAAGCAGATGGGTAGCGACGACTAAAAACTGAAGAAATATCACGATTATCGCGGAGAACCGCTGTTTTTCTTTGAAAACCCTCAATTCGCAATGTTCGCCGAGAAAATCAACATAGAATAATAAAAAATACACCTTATGGTAAACGGCGGAATCGTCGGATAAAAAAGCGCCGGACGATGCCGGCGTATTCTAGTCGCTTAAAGTGCTCGGTGGTGGACATTTTTTGAGTCACCCCCGGAAGAGAGCGGTGCAGTGCAGAATAGTGCTTAGTCTCAACCCCAAGAGAAAGGATAATTGCAATCGTCCATTTACGAAACAGTAGGCTTGTCATGAAATCGCGCGAATCGGCGCACTGTTTTTTTTGAATACAGTAGTTTTTGTCATGGTTACCTCCCATTGATGTAAATGTATATTTGGCGCAGAATGGCTGATATAAAATATCTCTGGAGATGCCCTCCAGAGATGTGTATTAATAATGACCTCTAGGTAAATATATAGCAGAGTTTTGATTAAATGTCAAACCTAGTATAACGACCCTTTACCAATCTATAGCTCACTATTCTTTATCGTTCAGTTTATATTTTCTCACAATCTCCTCAACACTGGCGGAATAAATACCATCCAGCATTGTGCGAGCCCAAGAGCATTTTCTCTCAGCCCAAAGTTTAAAACTATATTCAAATATTGTATATTTATTTGCTTTTATTAAAAAGCGAGCTAGCTCATCTACTGCGCAACATATATCTTCTATGAAAAATTTTGCACTAGCGCTTGCGCTTGCGGAATCATCAACTTTATATTTAATTAGCGAACGATCAATGAAGCAGATTCTATTAGCACTTAATATACTTTTATATACAAATAGACTGTCTTCACATATTGATAATCTATCGTCAAAAAGAAGACTATTATTTATCAAGAACTTTCTGTTAAAAATCTTATTCCAAACAAAGCCATCAAATGTATTAAATATACTTTGACTCACATCCAAAGCCTTGAATGTCGTTGCTGGTACATGGGATGTACTATTTATGCCCACACTGGTCTTATGTGTCAACAGAGACACTCTTTCGTAGTTGCATATGGAGATATCGGCATTGCCTTTTACCGCGGAATTGTACAGTATTTCCAGCATCCTTCTATGAAACAGATCGTCTGAATCGACAAACATAACATAATCACCCCTAGCTAACGATAGTCCTAGATTTCTAGCTTGCGACACTCCACGACAAACGTCTCTATCCACGATTATTATTCGTGAATCTTTTATCTTTGATAGTACTCTCGATGTTTGATCCGTAGACCCATCATTGACTATAATATACTCAACCTGATCACTTAATGATTGATGCAGTAAACAATTGAGGGTTTCTTTTATATGTTTCTCTCCATTGTGAACGGGCATTATTACAGACAGTTTCATATAATGTGGCCCTCTAGAACATCTCAAGAACCTTATTATGAATTACTGCATAAACTTGTGCGTAGTCATACCAGCTAAATTCACCCTCCGCTCCTTTATACCAAAGGCTAGGGCTTAGTTTCCTGTAGTTATCTACTAGTCTTTCCAGATCTTGGCTTTTATATTTAACTATCTGCTTTACGTCGTCGCCTGGGTTTACTGAAGCAGATTCAATATTTACATACACTAAATACGTATCACTGTTGTAAGTGCTGCCATCACGGTCAACAGCTTGTATATTAAATTTAGTCTTTATGCACATCCTGTCTTTATGTATATTAACCCCAGTTTCTTCTAGCAGTTCCCGACGCGCAGCATTTTCAATATTCTCTCCTTCGTCTACACCCCCTCCAAGCAGTCTAACTATCCCGGGTGGATAGAAATCGGGCTTTGCTCCTAGCAGTAAATTATGACTATCATCAAAAGCCGCCACTAGTACACACCTATCGCGATACAAGTTGCCAAAAGGTTTAGATATTTCTATTTTTATGCTTTCTTCGTTCATGCTACCCCCTTGTCAAACGAATATTTAATTTCACCACCTAAAGATTGTTTGATTGAACTGATATTTTTACCACATGCCTCAGGTTGGTAGTCGGTTAATATTTGGCTAATTGTATAAGCTAAAAGCTTAAGTCCACTAGAATCTATACCTCTTCTTGTAATCTCCTGTAGACCAAGCCTTATAAATCTGCACCCACAAGAATCCACGTCAAAAGCAACTGCAAGTTGGCTTTCATAAAACCTATCGTAGAGATCGGTGTATGACTTACCATATTTATCAATAGGTACGTGTATCTGGTGAGTGTTAGTGTAGCGACCATTTATGGCCATGGCGGGAACTATTCCATAAGCAGCTAGGTGCTCACCTAGACCGTTGGCATTTTCTATAACCATATTAGAATAATCAGCCCCGTAGAGATCCATCTCAAGAGTGGTGATGGCAAGCGCTACTGTAGAATGAGTGTGTACACTAGAGTATAAACCTTTATTTAGAAGAGCATCCGACTCTTGAGCTAAGGAGACTTTCTTGTCGCCATATAGTATAATTCCTTTATGAGGACCAGGAAAGGTTTTATGCGTGTTGGCGCATATAATATCCGCCCCGTTTGTTAAGGGGTTTTCACAAGCTCCCCCTAATATTAGGCCCAGCGTATGGCTTGCATCGTATATAATTACAACCTCATCTCCCATAATGCCGCGCAATAGACTTACGTCTATCGCGTCTATGATATAGGCAGGGTCAATATATATAGCTCTTACTGGCGTTCGCTTGATGAGCCGTGTTAAAGATTCTGCATCTACAGATTTGCTTTTAGTTTTGCTGGCGGGTACGTTTATAGGGTTTCTACCTAGCATTTTAAGAACATGGTCAGTGGCATAGTGCCCTCCTAGACGCCTGCCTAATGTAAGCACATTATCGCCAGGTTTAGTAGCACCCACTATAGCACATATCATAGCGTGTATGCCAGACAGAGGTGAGATATTAACCTGACATGCCGATAGTCGCTTTTTAAATACATTTTTAGCTTCTTGTATTAATCGATCAATACCGGAATACCCGAGTGCAGTAAATCCATATAAATCAACGTTGCGTCCATTGCTGGATTCACCGAAGTAATACCTATCAGATAGTTGTGTATTGTATATATTTCTAGCCGTTTGAGATAGGATATTTTCATTAGGCGTTAAATGTAGGAAATCTTTATTTTTGTGCACATCGTGTGCAATGTCAGCTATTAGCTTAAGGTAGTCTTGTTCATCTCCGTGCATCATTTAATATCCTTATCTCTCTTATGCTATTCTCATTCGAAAGGAGTTCGTAAAAATTGCTATATAGGTCAGTCGCCATGCGTTCTTCGGATAGAGGTCGCAGTACAGGGCTTTGTATCGTTTGAAATTTACTATCCGATAAATAGTTAAACAAATCCTTGTAGGCATCAGCTAAAGTGTGCCCATTCTCATATGGATCCACAATGCTTGAATTAGATTCTGTGACGCCAGGGTTACTTATTAGGCTGGGGTGTTTTGTTATTTTAGTGTTTAGCGTATACGGCTCAAAGACTGTGTCGTTTTTGTATATGTAGCAGTTTTGCATAGCACCCTGATGAATATCTATAATGCAGTTAGATATCCTCCCTCCACCACTGTAGTTGCCTGGATCTAAATTATTGCTCAGTTGCGGTAGGGTCCGAGGGCAATAGCTAAGCTGATTAAAGGTGAACAGTATATTTCCTAGCAGTCGTAGATTTTTGTCAAGTATCTCTATGGAGTAGCTAGTATTTAGCTCTGATTTTAGGATAGAATCCGATAATTGGGGTATTTGCGCAGAACTATTCTTGAAAAGTGGTGTTAGTTTATATGAACTAGATTCCATATAATCATGCACTCTCATTACATGGCTCAGCCTAGGGCGCAGGTATTGTGCCGCTCCGTGAGCTATAGACATGTACCAAGATAGTATATCTATGTAGTGGTACGCCGAATGAGACAGCGATCCAATCCCGTCATGATAGCCGTGAGCGCCACTTAGGGTTAGCTCGTTGGGATGTAAATACTTACCGCTATTTACGATAATTGACATATTGTTAATGCCTGCGCCTGAGGCTTCATGTACACTTTTCAGTTCTTTAGCAACCTTAGAAAATCCCGATAATCCTCTTCTGCGCAATATAGACACACAGAGTAGTCTAGGATTTCGCGACAAAGACTTGACATACTCTTTACATATTATATCTAAGTCCTCTGATATAGAAGAAGCCGCCTTAGCATCATGAGATGCATTTTTTCTGGAGACTATAGGTTTATCGCAAACCACATTAATATCATTTTTTATACACTCTAAGACGTATTCCGCATGATAAACAGGAGGGGATGCTACAATCACCAAGTTAACCCTCATATTCTTCAAGGCTTTTACGATAGATGAGATGTCATTGTGACTGCTCGTATTGACCCATAAAGGGTCGTCTGTTAGTAGAATTCTTTCAAGGTGTTCCTTTCTTTCGCCTGATTGTAACCTGGGGTTTATTGGATCTACGAGCGCAACTACCTTTGCGTCTATATTCGGTTCTTCGACCACGGCTTTATGGATGTTGCGTAGGTGCCCATCATTAGCCCAAAAACCAGCACCTCCAACTATGGCTATTCTAATTTTACTGCCCATTAATATCTTGCTCTATTATATTTACTATTTCATCGGGACTTGTATTTGTTGTGTCTATGACTGTGGAGTTAAACAACTCTCCAGATATAGATAACGCCACCTTGTCCATTGCGACAAATTTCTCCGTGTCATGCAAAATCATAAGATCATTTCTCGTAAGACCAATCATGCTGTTCGCCCTCTTTATCCTCTCATCAATAGTGGTTGTCAGATAATATGATCTAGTGAATCTTGGGTGATCAAGTTCGACTATTGAGCGCACGATGTCAAATAAAGCATCCTGCCCGTCAATTGCTAGTCTACTCAGACATCTAATGCTTGAGCTTGAATCTTGAATCGTATCCCTGCAAGGCCATTCGAATCGATCAATGTCAGCTAACACGCAAGCAGCATACCCTAGACTCAAGGTTGTGCGGCTATACAAGTCCAGTTCGTCCATCTTGTCAAGTTCGCTGCCCAGTCCTTCGGGACCATGACTTGATATATTATTGTGTTGATATAAAAGAGGCATTTTACTCAGTAAGCGTTTTGCAACAGAAGTCTTACCTGAAAGATCTGTGCCTTCAAGATGAATAAATTTAGATTTCATGTCATTGACAATGATACAACAAGAATAGTATATTTGTCAATATGACTGTATTATGCGCAATTGAAGGTCACGCCTACGCAGGAAAGACCACTTTACTCAATTATCTAAACAAAAACAGCGGATTTGCCTGCGTTGGTGAATATGACAAGTACGTGGACTCAACCTCTCAATACCCAGATTACCCGCATACGTCCCAAAAGATTGCGTTTAAGGATGTTGATTTCTTCATTGAATTGGATATGCTGCGTAAAAATACGATCGAGGAATATACTAATGACACGATAGTATTCATAGACAGATTCTTCATCTCTTTAATACTGTTTCAAAAATACACAAAAATGATAAAAGCACCAAATGAATATGACGCATATGAATACGCCAAATATGCATATAGAAAAGCTGTTCATGACGGGCTTGTTTCTGTCCCTGACTGTGTTGTTTTCGTCAGACCCAAGGATAGCGAAACACATAACTCCCGGCTTAGCAGGAAGATTAGCGCAGAGGCTTTGAAGACGGAAAGTGCATATGAGTTTTTTAACACTGAATACGATAGTGTATTAACCTCTATCTATAGTCCACACGGGAAACTGTTACGTATAAATTCGAGTAATAATCCTAATAACCTGAGAGACAATGCTAGCTTAGTGATAAATTTCGTTAAAAAACAAGATAACTCACCATTAAATAAAAGCCTATTAGCGGATGGCATATTTGAGTCGATATGAGTAGTATAATTGATGCTTTGGCGGATGGATTTATTGATGGTGGTGTTGATTTATTGTACGGTTTTCCAGGATTTAAATCAGAAGCAGTACTTGAAAGGATAGACTCTGATTTTAAGATATCCGTTAATGAAAGGGTTGCGTACGGAGAAGCCTACGGTGCTTCTATCGGAGGAAAGAGATCTCTGGTGGGATTTAAAAATATAGGATTAAATATAGCAAGCGACGCCTACAGTCACTCTATAATATCAGGTGTTAACGCAGGTATGGTGGTATTAGTAGCCGATGACATTGAGGTATGGGGATCACAGGAGAGTCAAGACACTCGAGAACTAGTTGATTGTTATGGAGGGTTTCTATATGAGCCAGAGTCTTTGCAGTCTGCCTATGATTTTGCAAGACATTCTTTTTATTTGTCCGAGAAACTTGATGTACCGATTGTAGTGCGCATCACCAACCAAGCCTTAGCAGCCACGGGAGAATACATTAGAGCAGGAAAAATTAATAGTATCCATAAAGATCCCGCACTCAATAATCCCCAAAAATATGTTGTCCATCCATATTATTTTAGACAGCAAAGTTTGAGATTGGAAAGGAAGAGGAAGATATTTCAGGATACCGTCAACAGTATGTATTCAATATCTACTAAAAACCACTCCTCTAGTCAATGCGCAATTACCAGCTTTGGTTTTTGTAACGATGCTATTAACAGCGCAACAGTATGCTGCAAGCTGAAAATAAACACGATACCTAATCCAACTGACGCCTTGAATAAACATCTAAAAAATCATACTCGAAATTACATTATCGAATCTGGTGGGCCATACTTGTACAATAAAGCATCTGTCGCATATAAGCTCAAAAGTTTAGTGCCATTGAGTCCTGTATCTGATATTGCTGGCACAATTGAAATGAAGAAATGGTTTAGATACGAGCCTCTCTTTACTCTGATCAACAGGGCAAAATTACGCTATGGAGCCATAGTAAGCGCTGATATTGCGCAATTTACCGTCGAATCAATGGATGTGGTTGATGTAGCACTCTCTATGGGTGCTAGTATCCCGATAGCTATAGGATTATATCAAGCTTCTAAGGCTTCCTCTATAGCAATACTAGGCGACTGTTCGTTTAATCATGAGGGAATTCAGGTTCTCTATGAAGCAGTGAGGCGTAACATTTCCATGCATGTATTTATTATAGATAATGAAGTATCTTGGTGCACTGGATGTCAAAAAAATGCTTCGCCAATAAGCAACTTGATATTCCCCGAGACCATTAATTATGCTAAGTTCAACTACAGTGTAGATACTTTAAAAAATATAGAAAATCGAATTCGTGACATAATGATATCAAGTAGCGGGATAACGTTAACCCACATAATCGTTCCCATAGGGTCTGCTGATAGGTAATCCACTTTCACGTACCTCCCAATTATACGGCTCGCACGGTAAACCTGTCAAGGCCGTATTCTCCCATGAAAATTATCTCATTTTTTTGGATTATATTTTCAGGGGAATCTCCACCTGTGACAGGTTTACCGTGCGAGCCGTTATGTAAAGTAAGGGAGGAAGTATGCTAGTCCTAGCAGAACAAACAACAACTGTCGCCACTTATAGTGGGTGAAGCATCGCGAGACGTGGGTAATTAATCTGAGGCTAGCGAACTACGAAACGTACTGCGATAGATATGAACAAACCGAACAACTTGAGTCGTTGATTCGAGACGAGCTTAAGGGTAGTCTAGAATAGTCAAGTTTACCAGGTGACTTACTTGCAAACTCTCTCGGTCGCGTCAGTTGGAAAGAGATTATAGAGAATAATCGCTAACTTCGCCGTCCCGGGTATGACGAGAAAATGCCTAGAAAAAAGGTTGCCAAGCTCATCAATATTCAACCAAACCGTAGAATCATCGTCCAAGTAAAACCGGCTCCGCACAGCACGAGCAGCGCGTCGCAAGCGATTTTCTGTGGCTGGATTTTCCAGTAAAAATAAGGAGCTTCAGCGAGTTACTGCCAGTCGCATCCCAGCCACCGTCGTCGAAAAATTCCATATAATTTACCATGCTGTGATTGATGGCTTCGGCGACGCGCTCGCCGCCATAGACCAATTGCAGCCGACTAAGTCCTTCTGGTGCCAAATAATACGCCGCCGACACGCCCCACAATTTAAAGCTTTTATTATATCTCCTAGCCACAAAACCATACTCCATCAACATGTTTAGCTTTTCACGCAAATTTGAGCCCAACTTAATACCGCCAGAGCAGCGTGGCGACCAGATTTTGAATGCTCCGAGAAACATTACGCCGCGGAATTTGATAGAAGTCGTTAAGCAGATGGATGACGAGAACTAAAAATTTTGACATGACGAAAAATGAAGCTGAGTACATTAGTAGAAAATATTTAAATCATGACAGCAAATCTCCTTATCTAGAATGCTCTCTACTGGGTTTGAGTTTGAGTGAAGCAGAAAGAATATTAAATGGTTGGCATTCATTCGAGAGTCCAGACATATACACTAAATACAATAAAACAGTATACGGTCTTGAGCATTTTAAATATGACGCTCGTAAACGTAACAAAAACGGAAGTCAGCAACGCAGAGACGAGATAAAAATAAAGCAATCTGCTGATGAAAAAATTCGAAAAAAGATTGAAATTGAAGATTCTGCAACCGCACACGAAGAAATAAAGTCAGTACCGAAACCAGAATATTATAAAGATAACTTCATAGCATCGTTCAAATTACACTACTCAAAGATAGATCAATACAAAGAAAACTTGTCAAATAAACTAGGAGTAGACAAAGAAAACGTTGCTATATGGTTTATAGCGGAAGATGAGACTATGCTAGGTTCCCACTTTGAGCCTGAGTATGATGACAATATAAATATGCAACCATTTTTCCCGTTATTTTTTCCAGAAATAGAAAATCTATTCATTGAGAGTAAAAACCTCGAGGGAATAATATTTATAAGCACGAAAAACTCCGATGATAAAACCCTCACCCTGGTAAAGAGGGATAAGCATTCCGTGAAAGAACTGAAGAAATATCACGATTATCATGGAGAACCGCCGTTTTTCTCTGAAAACCTTCAAGTTGTAATGTTCGCCGGAAAGATTAACATAGAATAATAAAAAATAGCCCTTCTATGGGCTCCCACGGCGTCTCACATGCAGTGCAATTTATTAACCTACCCGCCCTAAAGATTACCTTTGCGCATCCTTTTGACCGCACTCCACAATTAAAGTAAAATTTATAGTATGCCTCATATACACAACCAGCCTGGCCAGCACGACATATGTGTTAGCGGATATATCGTGAAAATAACAGAGGGTGCTGAACCTCGAATTATTTTACATAAGCATCGCAAGCTAAACAAGTTATTGCAGTTTGGTGGGCATGTCGAGCTGGACGAGACACCGTGGCAAGCGGTCTTGCGGGAAATAGCCGAAGAATCTGGCTACGACAAAAACCAGCTGAGGTTGTTGCAGCCGCGTTACAATAGACTTGCTTCATTGCCTGGAGTGAAACTGCATCCCCAGCCGATCGCGATTCACACATATCCTGCTGGTGGTGGGCATTATCACACGGACATAAGTTATGCGTTTATTACTTCGGAAAATCCGATACATGATATAGCTAGCGGAGAATCCAACAACATCAGCCTCTTTAACTTGAGAGATTTAAAGGAGCTTACATCAAAACAAATATACGACAACGCCAAAACAATCGCTATGTATACTTTGACCACAGTGGTTGAGGAATGGGACGAGGTGGATTTGTTACTTTATAAACTCTAGGCCGTCCCTAGTTATGAGGCCATACAGATCGTCAACTAGACCATCTACGTACGGTTTGTAGTATGTATTTATATGAAAAGTTGAAGAATATTGAGAATTGAAGCATACTACTTCACAAATTAAAAAAACACCTTCATGTAGATGTTTTTTAATAAGTTAACTATTCTTGGTGACCCCACCGGGAATCGAACCCGGGTTGCCAGGATGAGAACCTGGTGTCCTAACCGCTAGACGATAGGGCCGTAACTCCATGGATTATACCATAGGAAGGGGAGGCTTGTCTACTTTTCCGCATCCATACAACCTCTACGTCATATTTATCACTTGAGATTTTTCTGAAAATTCGCCATAATAAAACTATGAAAAAGGGCGGGATTTACTTTAAGCCTCACGCAATTTCCAGATTTTGGCTGAGGAGATTGTGTGAAGTGGCATTACTGAGCTGTTTCACAATCATTCTTTTATATGCATGGGCGCGATTTATACCGACCGGCTATCAATTGCCAATCGGATTATCTGTCTCAGACTTGGCGGCTGGCGTAGCAGGAATCGGCAGCTTAATTGTGCTGATTTTATGTTTTTGGCTTCCCAGAAAACACGAAACTGAAATCGGAATTTTCGTATATTTGTTAACCGTCACTGTCGCCACAACCACCATAATTACCAGCGGCGGAGTCGTTTCACCATTCCTGGTTATGTGGATTATCGTGGCAATTTTCGCAGGATTTTTCGGCGCAATAATCTCAGGAATAATGGGACTTTTGGTTATTTTACAGATTATAGCCACCAGCGTTCAACAGGGAATAAACATACAATTCATCATCGGCTACCTCTTCTTCGGATTTTTACCTTTGATTTTCAGCCTTGTTCTATGGGTTCGCCGCCAAAAAACTGACGATAATACGTCCAGCTTGAAGAATAAACTTTCCGCCGTTGAAAGTAAGTCTGATGTGGTGATTAATGCCATCGACGACGGCGTTCTGGCGATCTCCAAAGACGGCAACATAGAATTAATCAATCCATCCGCCCAACAAATCATTGGCTGGGACCAAGGCGACGCGCTCGGGCTCAACTGGAAAAGTGTCTTAAAACTCGTCACCTCAGACGGAAAAGACGTAGAGGACCTCGAGAATCCAATAGCCCAATCTTTATCAAAAAACCAGCCAACACACAACGATAAATTATTCCTATTAACCAGCTCCGAAAAGCGAATTTTAGTGTCAATTGTCAGCTCTCCAGTCGGCACTGAGGGCGAAGGAGTTATCGTAGTTTTCCGCGACATCACCAAAGAAAAAGCCGAGGAGCGCGAGCAAGCCGAGTTCATCTCCACCGCCAGCCACGAGATGCGTACGCCAGTTGCGTCAATTGAGGGCTATTTGGGTCTGGCATTAAATCCAGCCACCGCTCATATTGACGAAAAGGCTCGAGATTTCATCACCAAAGCCCACGAGTCAGCCCAGCATCTGGGGCGCTTATTCCAAGATCTCCTCGACATTAGCAAAGTTGAAGACGGGCGAATGAAAAATAACCCGAAGATCATCAACGTAAACGAATTTTTGAAGGATATTTTTGATGGTTTAGCAACAAAAGCTGATGAAAAGCAGCTCAATTACATCTTCATGCCAGACATAATTGATGAAGGTAAGGAGAAGTCGCTGCAGCCGATTTTTTATGCCAATATTGACCCTGACCATTTTCGGGAAGTTGTCAGTAATTTAATTGAGAATGCCATCAAATACACACCATCGGGCGAAGTTGTCGTCAATGTTACCGGCGACGATAAGCAGATTTCCATAAGCGTAAAAGATAGCGGCATTGGCATTCCAGCCGAAGATATTCCACATTTATTCCAGAAATTTTATCGGGTGGACAATTCCGACACGCGAGAAATTGGTGGAACTGGCTTAGGGCTATATTTGAGCCGTCGCTTAGCCGAGGCGATGTCTGGAAACTTGCGAGTTGAAAGCAAATATAAAGAGGGAAGTACTTTCTATTTGGAAATTCCTCGCATGAGTAGTTCGGAAGCCAAGCAGCGATTAGAATCTGCGGAAGCTGAAAAGCTCGAAGATAAAACGCCGAACTCTTTGACTTCAGAAAAAATTGAAATTGCCACAGGAGAGAAGACGGAAGATGCCACAGCTGAAAATAGTAGCGAAATTGCCGATTCAAATCCAGCCGCAATCGCAACTTCAGAGAATCCAGATTCAGCCGTGCCTACAGTCCCGACGACCCAGCCAGAAATTCCACAACCAGCCAGAAATTCTTCCGAGCCGACGCTGGCTGAAATTGAGGAAGAATTGCGAAGAAAACGCCAGCATCTATCAATTCCTGGTCGCGAATAATAGCCATAAGAACTATGGATTTTTTGTCAAAACTTCAGTATAGTATAAATATATGACAAAAATTTTATTGGTTGAGGACGACAAAAGTTTACGCGAAATTTACGGCGTACGACTTTTGGCGGAGGGCTACGATATCGTTTCGGCGGGCGACGGAGAAGAAGCTCTAGCCATGGCAATTAAAGAACGTCCGCGATTAATTTTAAGCGACGTGATGATGCCGAAAATTTCCGGATTTGATATGTTGGACATTTTACGCTCGACGACAGAAACAAAAGACGTTAAGGTGATTATCATGACCGCGCTATCATCAGAAGATCAAAGGAAGCGTGGCGAGCAACTTGGCGCTGATAAATACTTGGTGAAGTCTCAGGTGGGAATAGAGGACGTTGTGAGAGCAGTCCACGAAGCCCTGGGCGACCTTCCGGGAGTCGGCACAAATCCAGTGCCAGTTTCACAGCCAGCTCACACATATGAACCAGTCGCTCCAACTCCTCAGCCAACTCCAGCAGCGCCGCAGCTAGTTACTAGACCTGACGTATCTTCATTGTCGCCACA
>ERZ773256.78-NODE-78-length-14525-cov-5.98528_pt1 | contig 14525 bp, 12 predicted proteins | sample MGYA00580513_ERZ773256 | MGnify/ENA primary metagenome ERZ773256 (study PRJEB29015, sample SAMEA2738147) | human oral metagenome | biome: human oral; feature: human-associated habitat; material: saliva | place: China | collected 2201 ... | reverse complement strand
CCAAGCCGAAATCCACCTATACCTGAAAATAAATCAATAAATCTCATTTCTTTATAACCCCTTTCTGATCGACTATCAATGTCCAAATAGTCACACCACTTGAAATTAAAATGAGCATAACTAATATCCACTCGATTGGCGACATTTTAACCACCTCTTTTTCTAACACGGTTATTCCAAACAGAATACAAGCCGTTAAACACAAATTCAGCAAGTGCTTCCGCTCGTCTAACAAAGCGAACATTGTCAAGAGCATACTGATAGATTCTCTCAAAATCAGTCATAGCAATTTCACTGGCTGTTTCAGAAAAACCTTCTCGTCTAAATTGATCTTGTACCAATCCCCAAATATAATCTCGATCATATTTTGTGACCTTTTCTACTTTTCTTTTCAAGATAGGTTGAGTATTCCTATCCTCCTCATCCTCAATAAATAAAGAATCAGTCTCACTATATTTAGTCTCACTAACTTCAGTCTCACTAGGGGCTGAATGTGAGACGGGGGCCGTTTGATTTTCAACCTGCCCTAGTCTTTTTTTAACACTAGGCCTGTTTGAATTACCTACTGGGGTAGAAGATAATTCCCCTAAATAAATCTTATTAGCTAGTCTTCCTTTCTCACTTGAAGACTGTTGAACTTCATCAATTAAGTCATATTCTTTAAGAGTTTTTTTGATGGACAGTAATTTTGACTTCGAACAACCTAACAGCCTCATCAGTTTAGAATTAGAAAATACTAAATAGACCGCGCCTTCTTCATCTATCCAACCACGACTGAGAGATAATTCTAAACGATCTTTTAAAATAGAATAAGCCACCTTTACTTCTAGTTTCATATCCATATATTTCTCATCCTCAAAAAGAATTTTAGGTAATTTATAATACCGTTCTGAAGTTTGGTATTGATTTGCGGTAATTCGTTTCATAGCGCTCCTCCAAGTTCTTTGAGTATTAAATCTCCACTTGATTCCAATCGAACCAAGCCACTTTTTTCTAATTCAGCCATAAGAGAGATGGCTTCAACAATGTCAATTCCCATTTCACGTACTAAAAATGAAATGACAATATAGCGTGATGATTGTAATTCTTTTGTCATTTTCCCTCCAGAAAATAAAAAAAGGAGAACAATATTCAACTGTTCTCCAAAATAATTTTATTAAAAAGAAAAACCCTGCCAAATTAATTTTTGGTAGGGTTTTTGGCAGGAAACTAAATTAATTTATCAGTTTCTAAAATGTGTTCACGATTCTAAAAGGCTGATACTATAGTATTCCGAATTCTAATTGGTATATGCCTCTTATTTAAGAGTAACAGTTACACTAATCCTTGAAACGCTGTTTTAACAACATTTCTGTAATTATTTTTTAGCTTAGTGGGGTTTTGGTGGGGTTTGCCGATACTCCAAACTTAAATAATGCTTGAGTGATATCTTTACCGCCTGTTGCTTTTTGACTCTCATAGATATGTGCATAGGTGTTTAAGGTTGTTGCTTTATCCACTCTCCCAGAACGTTGAGAAACATATAGTACATCTTTCCCAAGAACGTTTATCAAGAAAGAGTCATGTGAATGTCTAAGTCCCTTACCACTTATTACTTCTACTCCTGCTTTTTTAGCTTGACGTTTTAGAATTCTACTCAATGTGCATTTACTGAGTGGTTTTCCGAATCTAGCTAACACGTAGCTGTCATCATCATTTTCCACTTGAATTGAACGCCATTTTTGAAGAACATTTACAGTTTCATCATCTAACTCAATCCACCTTATACCAGCTGAAGTTTTAGTTTGATTTTTGCGAGTAAAGACTCCGTTTCCTTCATACTCAAGTGTACTTTGAACATGTAAGAGCTTTTTGTCGAAATCAATATCAGACCAAATTAAACTTAATCCTTCTGATACACGAAGACCCGTAAAGAAATAGAGCCATATGGCAGTAAATCTATGCCTTTCTTCATAATCCCGTAGGTCAAAGGTGGCGACTACTTTTTTTAAGTCTTCTAGAGTCCAAAACTTTGTATCTGGTCGTTTCCCTTTCGGATTATCAAGAGATTTGCAAGGAAATTCATCAATATATCCCAGCCTCTCTGCGTACCCAATACAATGCTTAAATCGAATCCATACGCCTTTAGCATAATTTGGTGAATACTTTTCAATCAGATATATCCTGAATTTTTCGCACTCTCGAACATCAATTTCAGAAAGTCTTTTGCTACCAAAGATTTCAACAAACATTTTGTGATGTGTTAAAGCTGTTCGATAAGTGACAGCTTGAACCGTTTGTTTGTAATAAGGTAGATATACTTCTTCCATGTATTGAGAAAAACTTAGATAGTACCCATCATTATTATCTTTCATTTGGAATTCAACCCTCACTCTACAAAGTTCATCATATGCTTGCTTTTCGGAGCGAAAGGGATTTCCAAATTGGTCTTTATAGCTTTTTTTGCGTTGGCGTTTACCAGTTATATTATTAGCCTTGAACTCAGTTTGATAATATATTCTTCCTTGTTTATCCCGTGATACACCACGGTATTTTTTATTTGCCATTTTCTAAGTTTCCCTTCTTTATTTAAAAGGTAACTCGAAGCCTAACAAATCTTCTACAATATAAGTAGGCGCAAGGTCTAGTCTAGAATTTTCAAAGGGCGATTTCCTCAATTTTACCAAATTATTTGTAGAATTGCTAGTTTCTTCAAACTTTGCTACTGCTATCGCTTTTGATTGTTTAATAATATTTCTTGCAGTATGCTCTGGAAAGCCAAGCTCCATTAATCTTTTATGATTTATTGTTCTTGTCAATCGTTACTTCCTCCTTGCATATCTTCTTGAATCCAAATATTTCGCAAAGAAATAGGTTTTGTCCATTATTAAGTTAAGTAAGTGAGGGTTTTCAGTTCTCGCATATCTAACCAGATTATTAAACTCAGTAAAATTATATTCTTCGATAATGTCAATTATCAGAGATAAAAATTTATCATGGTTATTACTAGTAAGAAATTTGTCTAATTCAAATCCGCAACCCGATTCAATATCATTGATATCATATAGTGTTTTATCTGGATTCTCCGCATGAATAAAATAATCATACATGCCTTTAGGGGACATGATAACTTCAATGTGACTAGGTGTATTCAGGTGCTTAGTCAACAGTTCAGAGACTTGGGAGTAACTTTTTAGAGATTCAAAGAAGAGCGCTCCATGTTTGTGAGCCTTTTTTAATTCCCCTGTTTCCTTGTTCACGTCTCTATCGTGCCACGGACTCAAAGCAAAGGGAATATGCAAGTTTTCAAGTACCTCTAAATAATTTTCAGGCGCACTTTCCTGATAGAGCAGAGATGCCCATTTATTCGAGCGTTTATCTTTTGTCATATACTTCCTTTCGTGATTATTGATTATTGGTGTAATGGTGGTCGTAGTAACCCCATTACACACGAATTAAAACAGCGATAAGAAAGAGTGGTACTTTTGGATTTCACTTCGTGAGCCAAGCACCACCCTTTCCCTTATCGTTTAGCACCCATAAACCAAAGTTTACCTTTCTCCCGATTTGGTGCAGAGAAATAATACTTGGGATTTCGGCTTGAAACTTCCTCTTTGATATGTTCTTCCATTTCTCGTAAGAGTTTTTGTGCCTGTTGAGTTTTAGGTACTTTTAGAAAGACAGAAACAGAATCCTTTCTGACATCCACCGTACACTTGGAAACCTCTCGATTGAAACTTCTTAGAACAGGATTAAATCGAGTGACTGTCTGATTTTCTATTGTCATAACAGGTTCAGAATGTTCCTCCTGTCTAAGAAATTGTCTCAATCGTAAGGTTTGGTAAATAGATTTGAAATAGTTCCATACAGAATCTTTCAAGATTCTCTGACTAAGTTCAATTATGATTAGGATAATACCAATCAGTATAATCAAATATGAAAGTGACTGAATACATTGTTCTACCACTTGTAACTTTGTTTGAATATCTACAAAGACTGATTGAGAATTCAAGAAAGCACTTATCTTGATTTGTTTACCTAGTACATGAAATCCATAACTTAGTAAGAAGGTAACGAAACCAAAGAAAAGTAAATTCAGGTTAAAATTAAACGTTTTTTGAAAGAAACTTCTTTTCATATTACAAAATACCTTTCTTAGTGTAGTAGGTTGGACAAAGGAGAGGCAATACTTGATAAGGGTGTTCATTATCAATGATTTGAATCAAGCCTGTTCCTTTTCCAATCGGAATGACAATGCCTTCAGGGTCAAGGTCGGGAAACAAAAATTGTGTAGTCCTTTTATTAATGTTTCCAATCTGTATTAATATATTAATTTGTTCGCGTGCTGAAATCGGAATCGTATTATGGTCAAAACGCTGTGATACCAACAGTAAGTGGGTTTTAGTAGCTCTCCCCAGTAGTGCGATTTGAGAAAGCAGTGAGAAAAAGGAGTCTTTGATAACTTTGTTTACACCTTCGGAAAGTGCTAGAACTTCATCAATAACAATGGTTAGATGGTCGAATTCATGGTCAGGATTTTCATAGAGAATTTCTTGACGTTGTTGGATAAGGTCTAAGCACGAACTTAGGTTTTCATTGATTTCTGATACAAAATCAGATTTGGAGCGATTCTTTTGCGGGTGAATCACCGCAATACCATTTTCTCTTGCCCATCTGCTTGGGGTATCATACTTAGGGTCAACGATAATCAGTTCAGAAATCCCTTTTAAGAGGCTCAGAAAGTAGGTCAGAGTATAGGACTTACCTGAACCTGAATTTCCTGCAATGGCAATATGATTGACCTTGTTATAATCTAGAGACAGATTTTTCATGATTGGAATGACATTTTCCTTTTGAGAGTTTGAGAAATCTTCCAAGTCAGAAATGACTAAGCGTTCAGATACGCCCTCTTTCCACGGAAAAAATAGTCCACGCTGAACATGAATATCGTCTGTATCAAGTGCCATAAAGTATGCGGAGTTTTGTTTCAGTAGAGTGTAGCGAGGGAAAAGTGTGGCATTAGCGATAAGGAATATTTTTTGATAGAGTTCATCATCGATGATATATCCCGCTGGTAAGCGGGGAAGAAAGAGAAATCCTTCTTCCATAATCTTGCAGTCAAAGCTATTGGTATAGCTTGTTTCTCCCTGCATAAGTGCTCCCAGTCCCATATTGAGACTTTGAAGAAGATATTGTGACAATTCCTTCTTGGTCATTATTTGACCTCCTTGAGATTATCAGCTTTAAAATAGACATTAAAGCCGACCTCACATGCTTGAAGATTTTCAAATTGTACCATTGCCATATAGGCTGGTAATATTACTTCATTTTCAAACTTTACCACGAAAGGTGGAAGTCCCTTTTGAGAGAACCAACACTTGTAAGCGATAATTTCTCCAGTAGGTTGATTGTCTTCAAACTTAATTTGTGTTTCAAGTTCTACACTCAAGCAATAAATTGCTTGTTTTGAGTCAATGTACTCATTTGCGGTATTGACTGAATAGCCACTTTTACGATTACGTGTTTTCATTTGATATTTCCTTTATTTTATAACCGTTAAGAATCAGCAACTTCCTAACGAGAGAATCAAAAGATTTGCAACTCTTTTGATTGGTCACCATCAAAGCCTTGCTGTGCTTTGATGATTTAATTTTATGATAAATTTAGTAACCATATTTGTTGAACGGATTGTTATTTTTTTGACAACAAAACAAATTTATCAACAACTTGAGAAAATAAAAAAGACTGACTTAATCTATCAATTAAATCAGTCCTATTTTGAAAAGCGTCTAAGTTCTTTTTCTGTTACGAGGCGTAATAAATTATTTTGAATAATAATAAATGTTTCTATAGCTTCATGAATTTCCTCATTCAGTCGAGCTTGCCACCTACTCATAATTTGGCTATTATTTGTAAAATATCCTGGAATATTCATATTTGTGAAATGCGTAAAATCATACCAATCCCTGTCAAAAGCCCTCATTTCTTCAAATGAATTAAAATCAGAGCTTCGATAAATTGGACTAGATTCAATAGTAGAAATTGGAACCGAAGTTGATTTTCCCCAATATTTTGTGACTATCGCTTGGTCAATAATAGCATCTATATCAACTTCACGCGTTTCAATATATTCTGGAACTTCTTTAATTATTATACCAATCTTTTCATACTCTTCTTTCTCTTCATCAGAAAGTACTAAGAACTTACCGCTCTTTAACAAATTTTCAAATAATTCTGCACGTTCTTTTCTCTTAAGTTCAGTATCTAAATTGAATTTTTCAAAATCATTATTCAAATTTATTTCTACAGATTTTTCCCTTTTTATTTGTAGAGGTATAGTTTTTTGATATGACTCAGGTATATCCTCATATAAAAATCTTTCAATTAAATCCTTAACCATGATACCAATTTTAAATATACTATTATTCTTCAATTTTTCAACAACATCTGGAACAATATGCTGAATAAACTGTTCCTCAACCCACGAATAGATAACAGAGTTCATGGATGAATATTTAAAATCATTAAATAAGTTTTTTGCTAAGTATTGGCGAAATGAACGTATAAATTTGTCACTACAAATCATCCATAATTTTTCTTCCATATCGACAATATCAATAACAGTATCTTCATTAATGGGTTTAGAACTACAATTTCTACCAATATTGTAACCCTTCCCTCCAATATATATTGTCTTATCCCATTCCTTATTTACACAATCCATAAAAGTTTCATCAGACTTCAAAAAATTATACCTTTGAATGTTGTATTCTCCAAAAAAATTAGCTAAAGCAATAACGGCTCTTTGAAGTTTTATATCTAATTGACTAAATGCACCTTTTTTATATCTGTGCATGTCAACATCTAAATTTCTTCTAGATACAAGCCTAAACATGTTATTAAAGAACCCTAGTAACAATTCCTCAAACTCTGATTCTGACCCGAAAATAATCTCCTCCTTACTTATATTAAAAGTTATTTCGTAAGCCTCTAGAACTGTATGAGTTATGAAATTATCTCCCTCATTATATTTCATATTTTCAATTTTGCTGATTGCTGATTTATCTGCAATATCGTCTTGCCTAAAGCTACTATTACTTCTTAAATCCGTACAACGCTTAGAAATAGACTCAACTAACTCAGTCTCAAAATTAAACACTATTTCCTCCCTCTTATACCTTAGTTTTCTGCCTCAGTCAGGCCAAACAACTCCATAACCAAGTTATCACTATCAAGATATAACAATTTATTCTTGATTGAATCGAGTATTTTCCTAGACTACTTAATTAAAATATAGAAAAATTAGAAGGTGAACCCTGTAAAATAAAGACAATATAAAAATAAATCATCATTCGAAAATCCTCCTCTATCTTAGAAAATCAAGTGAAAAATCATCAGCGATATTAACCTCAAACGGTGAGCTTTTCCCATAACATATGGCATTTTTTACTAGATATGCTTCAACATAATGACGTCCCGCATAACGAGTACTCTCTTTTCTAACTTTCTTCCCCTCAATTAATTCTGAATTATAAAAATCACCTCTTAAACAATTTGCATTTTCAGCTTCTTTACCTGTGTTAGTAACTTGCCACCATATTTCGTAATCTTTTAATCTTTTAGCTTGTACTTCAAATCTCAAATCTCCATGTTTATTTAATATCGTACCGCTTTTAATTTCCTTCCATCTAAATCCAGAATGCAAATACTTTGCCTTAATTGATACTTCTTCTTTTGAAAGATTTAGCCATTGTGACTTCTGGTGGTGTGGTATTAAACTTACACTGGTGATTGGTAGTTGATTTTCAAAATCTCTAAATAAACTTCTCCTGAGATATTGGATTTTATCAGAATAAGATAAATTATGATTTCTGACATTAAAATCTGATTCTAATTGTTGTAACCAAATTTTAAAGAATTCAAAATAACTGCTATCTTTATCCCACTTGCTTGAAAGAACTTCTTCCTCATTTACAGGATTATAAACACAAGGCTTTCCATTTCTTATTTCTATTCCATCTTTCAAATGTTCTATAACATAGTTCATAATATCCAAAAAGTCACTGTTATACGAACTGGCAGACTGGTACTGTTTTGCTGCTAAAGTAGTAATGATGATAGAGCTTGGCTTATGCTCAATATCATCTGCAAAACAAACCTCAGCGTGTCTTTTCAGAATCTGTACAATTCTTTGCAATGGTGTTTTAATCTTATATTCGGGAATTTTTTCAATGGAAGCATAAAATCTCTTAGCAACTTCTTCTTGATATATAGAAAATTTTGAGATATCTCTAAACCACTTAGCATATCCTTTAGGATTACTTGTTTCCCAATCAGTAGATACTTCATAATAGTTATTATTACTTTTATCTGTGATAGCTATATACCCATCATCCTTTTCATTTAAGGGTACTGACGGTAAAATATCTATATGAAAATTGTTCTCATCAACATATTTTAATGTCCAACATCGCTTACTTTCCTCTGGGGCGTTAGACATTGATTGTGATTTAGCATAGCTTTTTACAATTTTTCCTAAGTCATATTTTAAAGAAAATTGAGACTGTTCTTCTCTTCTCAAACCTGTAAAGTTACAAACTATATCTATATCGTAAGCTCCATCTTCTGTTAGAGGTTTGATTGCCGTCCCCAATTTAAATGAACCCTGTAAATATATATCAGGTCTATAAAAACTAAGTTCTGAATTTTTGATATAGTCGGCGATTGAATTATATCTCTGAGTAGCTTTTTCATATTTAGAATCTGAAACATCTAACTCCTCAATGAGGCTTTTTATCTCTTTTGGGATTACAATATCTACCAAATTACATTCCTCCTAAACTATATACCTAGCAGTGGTAGAAATTTTTTTAGAAAGTCCATCTTTAGTAAAACAAGACTTCTCTATATCTTCAGCTTTAACAGGGAGATAATGTTCACTTTTTAACACATCATCCAGTATTTCCTTTGGTATTTTCACTTCAAAAATTTCAAAGATTTTTAGTTCGTCCATTTGAAAGTGAGTTGAGAACGTAATAGGTTCTTTTACAGTCTTTAGATATTCAACCTGTGATTGTTTTATCAAATTTTCAATAGATATACCTGATGGTTCCAATTCTTCAATAAGTTCCCTAATGACCGTAATTTCTCTATTCTTTTTCGTATCAAACCAGTCAAGAAATTTTACAAGATGTTTGCCTGTTGTTACTAGTCTTAAATCACCATTTTCATAAAAATGACTTTCAGATTCATCTTTTAATTCTAGATTTTCCTTCAGCCCATTAAATGAATCGTAGTATTTATAAACACCTCCAATTGGCTGATATTGGTCTATTCGATTCCCCCTTATTAACAGGTATTTGTTATTATATCTTATTCGAAAAAGATAAGCACAGCTCAATCTTACATTTTTATTCCATCTAATCAGTGATTGATAGCTTATTTTTAATCTTAATCTATTATGAAAAATAGTTGAGGCAAGAAAAGTAATAAATGCAACAATCAGATTAACAAAAATATCCTGTATCATTTTACTCCTCCACTTCAAATTTAGGTAGTGTATTAACTAAATCTACAGTCTGAATTGAAACGTTAATAATTCTCAATAATAGATTAAAAATATATTTCTCATCTTTACTGTAAGCATTTGGGTCATCTGTTATACCCGATTTTTTATCTGTTTTCACTTGATACTGGTCAATAATCCATTCAATTGCTGAGCGTCCATTCACCACATATTCATAAGCTTTCTCAGGAATGTTGCTAATCGTAATATCATTATTAAATATTATAGTTGATAAATCATTTACAGCTCTACCATTTTCATCACGTTTCTTAGCAAATCTCATCTTAGTTACCTTATAGCTTGGATTGACTAAAGGTACTATTTCAACACCTTCATAAACTGGTACTTCTTCATAGTTAAGATGTAAGTCCATGAGAGCCTTACCAACTTCAACATAGCGCTCCTTATCTTTGACAATCGGGATTCTCGCCAAATCCTTCTTCAAGTCATTAGCATATTTTTCTTGATACTCACGAGAATTAAGTAAACCATAAACGTAGGCAAAAGTGTCATTTAAGCTTAAACCAAGTTTATCCGCAAAGGCTTGGTTCATATTATCATGAGATTGGAAAAGCTGTGTTTCATCCACTTCATTATCATAACGCATGAAACCTTGACCATTCATCATTGACTGAATATCTGGTAATTCATTAGTTACAATTGCTGAAAAATCACGATTAGTCCCTCTACCAGTTGTCATAATCACGAGATTTTTATCTCCAAATTTTCGATAATATTGACCTGGACGCTCTACTAGTTCATATTGATAATAAAGCCATTTTTTGTGAATGGTCTATACATTGTCAAATGTAGGTGTTCATGTGAGTATTTTATTTCCTTAGATTTGGTAATTAAATCTTCTAATTTAACTGACCACTTGACAAAATCATCTTTTCGATTAAGAATACCTTTACGTTCGTCAGGAGAGATATTTTTTAGCCTTTTCAACTCAGACATATAATTCTCAATAAGGCGTCGGCTATTTCGGCTAACCATTTCTTTTGAAAAACCTGATACCCATGTGTCACGGTTGGTTGCAATTCCAATTGCACTACTTAAAAATGTTGACTGCTCATCTCCTGCAATACTAGCATAATTCTGATAATTAGGGTCACGTTGATTAAGCCAATCATTATTGTCATCCGGTTGAATAGTTTTCCAATCAATCGAAGAAATATCACTAAATTCTTCAATAATTTTTAATTTTTCCTTTTGTGATAGGTAATCACCAATATCATGATAATGAAGTTCATGTTTGTCTGAACCGTCTTTGACTAGAATAGAAATAGCTACTGGTGTACGACTTCCTGAACCAAATATCTTTCCACCCTCTTGACGAGATTTTTCTCCTTGTGTTCTTTGGTCTCCTCGAAGATTAAAAATATAGAGATGATTAAAATCTTTATAAAGACCAGCGCGTAGACCATCAGCTGAATTTGTATTAAGATATGAACCATTTGTTACAAAGCCAATGACTCCATTTTTGCCTAATCGGTCACTAGCCCAACGAAAAGCTTTTACATAAGAATCATAAAGCCCCTTAGTTAATGATGTACTAGAATTAGCAACATAAGTATGTTCAATACGACTATCTAGCTTAGGATAAGAAATATTTTGATTATTATCATTAGCACTTGTTTGACCAATAGAATATGGCGGATTACCTATAATAGCTGTAATCGTCTTATCTTTCTGACGTTTAAGACGCTCATCATTTTGACCAAAGAATGAGTCATCTAATGTATCTTCGATTTCAGTCGATTCAAAGGTATCTGTCAGAACAATTCCTTCAAATGGATGATATGGATTCTCTCCATTGAGTTCATCAAATACAGCTTCAATATTTATCGCTGAAATATAATAACTGAGAAGTACAATTTCATTGGCATGAAGTTCTTGAGTGTATTTTCTTAAAATATCAGCATAAGTTATCTCACCCTTGTCCATCAATTCATTCAGATAGTTAAGCGTTCTAGTAATAAAGGTTCCTGTACCAGTAAATGGGTCAAGGATATGAACGTTCTCACTAGCCAAAGTTTTACCAAAATGTTTCCTCAAAACAACATCAACAGATTTAACAATAAAGTCAACAACTTCAACTGGTGTAAAGACAATCCCTAAACGTTCTGTCGTTGATTTGAAACCAGTTGAAAAAAATTTATCATAAAGGGTTATGATAATTTTTTGTTTTGCTTGTGCATTATCAATACCTTCTGCACGCAAACGAACAGAATCATAGAAAGGCTCCAGCTCTTTTTGCTCTTTTTCAAAGCCAAATTTAGAAAGTTCATCAATAATTTTTTCCATTGCTGAACTGACAGGATTATTCTTGATAAAGCTATATTCCCCAAAAAGGGTGTCAAAAATAGGCAATGTAATCAAATGCTGAGAAAGCATTTCAATTGCTTGATTCTTATCAATTGATTCATTGATGTTATGTTGTAAACTATGAAGAAACTTATCAAATGATTTTTTACTTTCAGAATTTTGCTCTAGAATAATGTTAATTCCTTGAATATGACGTCTTGCAATATCCGCCACATCCTTAGACCAATCTTCTAGATATCGTCTATCACCAACTTTTTGAACTATCTTACCATAAATTGCACCTTCTACTGCTTCCCAATCCAATTCTAATTCTGTTTGAATTTCAACTGGTGTATCTCCCTTGAAATCATTATTGAAATTAGGGTCATCTGGTGCACCACCTACTCCGATAACTTGGATATTTTTTGGCTTTTTCTTATTTAACTCTAGTTTATTAATAGTTGCTTCAAAGCGTTCATCTACTGAACGAAGGGCATTTAATACTTGCCAAATAACATCATACCTTGTGTTATTATCCAAAATTGTTTCTGGCGTTTCTCCCGCTGGAACCACAATTGGTAGAATAATGTATCCATACTCTTTTCCCTCAAATTTACGTATAATTCGACCTACAGCTTGAACAATATCAACTTGAGATTTACGAGGTGATAAAAAGACAATAGCATCCAAGTTAGGAACGTCAATCCCCTCTGTTAAGAAACGTACATTAGACAAAATGCGAGCAGAATCTTCTGGAATATCATCGCTTGCAAGCCAATCCAGTGCTTCGTTTTTCTCAAGGGCATTCATGCTACCATCAACATGACGCACATTAACAGAATAACCTTCTTCACTATCAAGGTAATCATTAACCACATTTTCAAATTGTTCTGAAAGACGTTGACTATCCTTAATTGTTCTTGAAAAAGCAATGGCACGCTTCATTGGCTCTCCAGAGACTTTATCTGCGAATGTCTCACGCTTAATCATACCATTCCAAACACCGATAATACGGCCAACATCATCAATATTAAGACCATTTTCAGGGTCAGAAAGTGATTTTTGCATATCTTTCTGAATAACAGTTTCATCAACTGCCAAAACCATAAGTTTATAATCTGTTAAAATATCATGACTAATGGCATCACCGAATCCTAAACGATAAAATACCTTTCCATAAAGACTTTCATCATCCATACTTGAAATAACAATTGAATTATCTTCTGCCTTCTTTTTAGCATCTCCACCATACAATTTTGGTGTTGCAGTTTGATAAAGTCTTTTAACTCCTCTAACGTTTAAATTACTATGAACTTTAGTAAATACAGAAGCTTCTTCACCTAAAGCTTTAGCTCCAGTAGTTCGGTGAGCTTCATCTGCAATAATCAAATCAAACTCTGGAAATCCGTTTTGTTGAGCTTCACTAAGAACATCAATAGACTGATAAGTACCAAAAACCACTAACATTTCTTTTTTGGGATATTCCATTAACTCTTGATAATTTTCAACAACCTTATCTGCAGATGTGGTTGCGGGATATCCAATATCGCTTGCTTTTATTGTTAAATTTGATTCATCTTGCTTAACAGTGCCACGACTAGCATTTCTATCACTGGTAACAGCCATAGAGGACATCGTCAACTCAGTGTCATTATTCCAACCTCTTAAGGTCTGAGTCAAAAGTTGAATACTAGGAACAAGATAAAGTACCGTATATTGTTCTTGTTCAGCTTCCTTAACCATAGCTTCTGCCACTTTCAAACTGGTAAATGTTTTTCCAGTTCCCGGAGCCATGATAAGTTGACCACGGTCATTCTCTTTAAAGTGCTCTAAGGCAGATTTGATAACTTCTCTTTGATAGTATCTCGGTTTCTTTTTGGCTTTTACAGTGACTTCTTCTGGACGATCAAAAGAGAACTTTGTCCAGTCAATACGAGAATTTCTTAGGTCAGATAAACCAATACGAATAACATCGCTTCTGTCAGACAAAGCATTTTCTGCATTTTTACCCCATTTATCAGTCGAAGCTACTATAATTCCTGATTCATAATAGTCTTTTCCAAGCTCACTTAAGAACGAATCAATATTGGCTTTTTGAATGGCATGATTGTAAAACTTAGCCTGAATAGCAACTAATTCACCAGTAAATTTTTCCGCAACCAAATCAACACCAATATCAGCTTTTGGTATGCCAAATTCAGCAGGAACATCAGCTAACATCCATACATTTTTAAATTCATTTTGATAAGTTGGTTCATTCTGGAAATATGCTCGGGCTAAAAATTCAAAATAAGTACCTCTATCACGCTGAGTTTCAGCTAAACCATTGATTTGTGCGACTAGATTATCAAAAGTCATCTTAGTTACCTTTCTCCTCAAAGGTAAGGGATGACTGATGGTGTTAGTATATTACTATCTAATACACTAAGGGTACCCTTACCTAAATATTCTTTTTTCCTTTATTATACCATGATTTTTTACAAAAAATAAAACCCCACCAAGATTTAATCTTGGTGGGGTTTTGGTGGGGAATGAAATCATTCCTACGATTATTAATCTCTCTAAGAAATTCTAAAACCTTGATTTACTAGGCTTCCGCAATCAAATTGCGATACTCTATTATTTAAGAGTAACTGAAGCTCCAGCTTCTTCCAATTTAGCTTTGATTTCTTCA
>ERZ773256.76-NODE-76-length-14673-cov-3.28855_pt1 | contig 14673 bp, 16 predicted proteins | sample MGYA00580513_ERZ773256 | MGnify/ENA primary metagenome ERZ773256 (study PRJEB29015, sample SAMEA2738147) | human oral metagenome | biome: human oral; feature: human-associated habitat; material: saliva | place: China | collected 2201 ... | reverse complement strand
AAATCACTATAAGTAAATGCTCGACCAATAGGACCTTGAGGGCCGACTTCGCCACGAATACCTTGTTCTCCACGAGGACCTTGAGGACCGGTTAAACCAGTATCACCCTTTGGACCGCGCAAAGCGCTTAACTGAGCTTGAGTGAAATCGGTATACTTAAAAGCATCGCCTTTATCGCCTTTAGGGCCAACAGGGCCTTGAATACCTCGAGCACCACTGAGATCGATAAAGAATTTAAGTCCGGACGCTTCTTTTAAATAAACTTTAGCGTTATCTTCGTCGTTAACGGAACTACTAATCATAACTAATTTATTTAACGGAATATTATTTAAATCAGCATTCATAGCACTTACAGAAGGATACGTCTTATAGATATCGAAACCTTCGCCACGATCACCCTTCTCACCACGATCACCTTTAGGACCCGTTAGGCCTTTTAATTGTTCTGGAGTAAAGTCACTATATGTAAAAGCACGACCGATAGGACCGGTTTCACCCTTATCGCCCTTTTGGCCTTCTGGACCAGTTAAACCCGGGATACCTTGAGGACCGGCTGGACCACGTTCACCTTGAGGACCACGTTGACCTTCTGGGCCTTGAATACCGGCCGGACCTTGCGGTCCTACTTCGCCTTTATCACCTTTAGGGCCTTTGAGAGCGTTAATCTGTTCTTCGGTTAAATCGGTAAATTTAAAAGGATCACCCTTCGGGCCTTGTTCACCACGAGGACCCGCCGGACCTTGCGGCCCGACCTCGCCACGAATACCTTGTTCACCTTGAATACCTTGTGGACCACGGATATTTAGTACTTCGATAAGTACTCCATTATCCTTCATAAAGATATGACCGTCCGTAATAGCGACAAATTCATCTTCGAGGATGTTATCGGCATCGGCATTCATCTTTTCTACGGTAGAGTAGGTATGACTAATCGTAAACGATTTACCGTCTTTACCTTGAATACCACGAGGACCTTGAGGGCCTTGAATACCTTGAGCACCTTGTACACCTTGTTCACCTTTAAGACCTTGAGGACCAGCCGGACCTTGCGGCCCGACTTCGCCATTCGGACCTTGTTCGCCACGAGGACCAGTTAAACCTTGCGGACCGGTATAACCAGTTTCACCACGAGGTCCTTTAATCTTAGCTAATTCTTCTGGTGTTAGATCAGATAATTTAAAGGTATCGCCCTTATCACCCTTAGCACCTTTTAACGATGCTAACCATTCATCGACGGTACCAGTAAAGCCTTCTTGTTTAGCTATTTCGTATGCCGATAAACCACGAATTTCCTTGAGGGCTTCTTTAGATAATACGATATTCTTATCGTGTCCACGATTTAATTTGATCATTGACTGCACCCAGCTTTCATAGTGATATCACCGTAACAAACGACTTCATCCTTCTCGTCATGATCGAGACGAATATCGTAGTAGAATGTCTCCTCCATGATGTTATCGTAAGAAAACATAACGCCAGTGGTATCTTCACTGTTAAATAATAAGTCGACACAGTTAGTATCGGTATTAAATACTGGAGTTAATGTAAGTACGACGCCACCTTGAGGACTATTACGACGTACCTTACAAGTCAACGTTCCTTCTTGATAACGGATAATCTCCTTAGTACTGTCATCTTCGACTTGGATATTAAAGACATGATCGTGTCCTTGATACACATCGAGATGTAGATAAGGGATGCCGCCGAATCTAATATTATTCATTATTTAACTCCTTACTCAAATCTATATAATGATTTATTATACTTTTTACCACTATTTGTATAGATTTCGAACGTATTATTAGCGACGGCTAACTTATTTCTATAATCTGACATAGTGATGTCAGAATCATCATTAACAATTAATTTCTTAAATTTAGGGCAATTTTTTAAACTAAAACTAGTATTAATACCAGGTTTATATACGAAGCTGCCTAAATTTAATTCTTCTAATTCGCTACAATTTTCGAAGGTGTTCGGCGCTATTTTAGTCGTAAGTGGCGATATTAATTTTTTTAAGTTAGACCCATTAAAAGCTTGCTGATTTATCGTATTTACACGGAAATAGGTATGGATCGGTTTAATAGTCTTATTATTTTTATATTTATTAACAGGTATAAAAATATTCGTCATATCGATTTCTACGTTATTAAGTCTAAAATCGTCAATAGCTTTCGTAACTTCTTCGTCGGTAAGCCCCATATTAATGGCATTAGAAATAGCGACTAACATAGCATCACTATAAGGATATCCTTTAATTTTCTTAATTTCTTCGGCAAATTTATATAATTTACCTTCCGAAGTAACGCCTTTAGCTTTTAATGCTTCTTTAATAGCATTCATGATATTCTGAATCTTAGTAACTTCCGTTACGATATCATCAATAATCATAGTAAATATCCTTCCTTAATTAGTGCCGTTAAGTTTTCTTAATTCAGTAAGTAATGCAGTCATATCAATATCATATTGTGGTTTAGATACATAGTTACTGGAATCAGTCTTCTTAGCGTAAGCCGATTCTGCGTCAGTTTTAGATAAATACCCATTTAAATTAGCCTTAGTAGCATAGGTATTATCAGCATAGAATCTAGATACATAGGTATCCCTAACATTCACTGTCGTTATGTAATTATTTAAATCTATCTTAGTAGCATATCTAGTATCAGCAAAGGCTCTAGATACAAAAGCATCTCTAATCGCCGCTGTAGTCATATAATTATTTAAATCTGTTTTTAGTGCATATTTAGGATCGCCTATCATAGTAAGATAGTTTCTTAAATCGACTTTCTTTAAATAAAGATTGTCGGCATCCTTTTTTGTCGTGTAAGTAGACAAATCGACGCTTCCACCACCGGTACCAGTGCCAGCTGGACCTGGAGGACCTTGTGGACCGGCTTCGCCTTTATCACCTTTAGGACCTTTAAGCTGTGCTAATTGTTCTGGAGTAAAATCACTAAATTTAAATGGTTCGCCTTTGTCACCTTTCGGACCGGCTTCACCACGCGGTCCTTGTAAGCCATTTACACCAGCCGGGCCTTGTGGACCCGTTAATCCAGTATCACCTTTGATGCCAGCTGGACCTTGAGGGCCCATAGGCCCGGCAATATAACCAGTCCCGATTACGTTAGAAGGCTGAATCGTAACATCCAACACCTTCGGTGTGCTCGGTTCGATCGTAATAACTTCTAATTTATCCATATGAATCTCCTAGTGCATACTAACGTCGGGAACGAATGTAATAGAGCCCATCATGATCTTATAGGTGTAAGTCTTACCTAGAAGGAAGATATCGTAGCGGCCTTGCTTGACTCCTCTAGGTATCTTAAGACTAAGGGCAGAATTAACGGTTAAATAAATTCGATTATCTTGTACGGTACATTCGGCTTCCAAAAGAAGGTTATCGCTAGTATCACGGAATTTACATACAGCTGTTGCATCGGTAAGATCCATACCCTTAATTTCGTATACTCGAGACCAGTCGGAGCCAATATATAATGTCTCATCTTTACGCTTAATTTGTTCCATTATCTAACCTCGTTTAACAGCTATACAGATATAGTTAGCGGTACCAGGTAAAAATACTTCTGCACCATTATTCTTAGTAGAGTCATTGTAAGTTTTACTGATACCGTCTTGACCTTTCAAACGAGTACCGACATGGACTTTGCGTCCATCACGCCAGCATTCAAGGTTAATCATGTTAGAGGAGTTACTTTCCCTGAAATCGATATACCATTTATCGATATTAGATTGGTCGATGCTTAATAGCCAGTTACATTCATCTTCGCTAAAACCATCCGGGATAGGTAGAGTTCCGCCGTCTCGAATATTGCCATACGTAATGCTAATATCCTGGAGAGTCATAAAAGGCTTAAATACGGGTTGCCCGTCTTTACCGAACCAACCAGGTCTGTTTCTACAACAGAGATTCGTTTCACGAGTTGCAGTATAACTACCTAAATCTAGGTTAGTGCCGCCACCGTCACTATCAAGACCGCCGTCAGAAATAGTATGGTATCCTGCACCGTTTTTTCTGTTAATTCTTATGTAAGTATTTTTATCGATAGCAAGAGGACCAGTCATAGTGTCGCCAGACTTTTTAACATAGCTATTATCTAGCTTCATGTTAATATCGTCGGCTAGTTTAGCAGCTGTAACAGATTTATCGGCTAATTTTTCAGTCGTAACATTCTTATCTCGTAGTTTAGGAGTCGTAACACTACCATCTGGATGGTCGATAGGGTTAGCATTTTTATGTGCTTTAATAGCATCGCTAGTATCGCCGATAGCTTTATCGATTTTATCCCAGTTGTTATTCCTAAGGTTTACATCGTACTTCTCTTGTTCGGCCGGTTTAAGTAAATTAATATTCTTTGTATAAGTAGCCATTATTTAGGTAAAACCTCCTGGTTTAATACAAAATGAGTAAATTGAGCGAGTTCTTTATGTGTATACCGAGCTAAATCGATATGACGGTTATATAATAAATCGACATCGTAGATAAGGTTCATCGGAATTAAATCTCGTAATAGCTTAGATACGGCATCACGTTGTTTTTTAACGCCCAACGATACTTTAAAGTGAACGTTATAGTTCTTATAGTCCTCGACGATACGATAGTTGCCTTCACCGCAAATATTATTAAGAAGTTCTCGTAGCTTAATTTCGGTATAAGGACGTTGGCCAGCTAATGCTAACAATATATTAAATCGTCGGTCGTCGATCGTATCGTCGCTAGCCGGGATAATATCCAATATGGTCTCCCATTGAGTTAACCCATGAGATTCAGCAGTCATAATAAACTGTTCTCTAAAGATCTCGACCATCGTATTCCATAAAGCTTGCATTTCGATGCTTTCGACTCTATATATTTCTTGCATCTCGGCGACGTTACCCGATACAGGAACTGCGAATTCGGATAAGTCGATGATTCGAGTATAGTTATCAAATATAGTCATAATAATTAACCCTTAACCAACGTAACAGTACCGAGTTTAGGTATTTGATTAGGTTTTAAATCGAGTCGCTTAACGACTCTACCGTTAATTTTAATGTCGCCTACATCGATTACTTTATCTAAATCGACAGCTAATGAAGTTACGATAGAAGTTCTAACAGTTAAGAATTGGGTCTCGTCTTGCGTCGTCCATTCTTTGCGTCGTACCTTCAAACGTTCTTCGATTTTCTTAGTTAATTCTGTTTGAATTTCGGAAGGTTCGTGACCAGCAGCCATAACGACCGGGATCTCGTAGTTAATAACGACTTCTTCGGCTGCTTCGACTGTTACGGTATGACCGATCGGTGCTAAACCGTAGCCTTTACCTTGGTTAGGAGTCGGATCGAAGACATTTTGTACTTCTTTAATGAGCTCTGTAGACGGCTTATTAAATTCGTTATTAATAATAACGACTTTAACAGTGCCGCCACCGTTCCAGCATCTGTAGATTTTAGAACCGCCAGTACCGTTAACGGAGAGCACTTTTTCTTTATAGTCAGCACCATTACCGCCATAAGCTTTAGATTTTAATGCACGAATATAGCGTTCTCTGAAAGCTTCAGTATCTTCTTCATCTTGGCCAGGTACCAATACTTCTTTAATCTCGGCATTTTGTAACCCAGGTATTGTATTAATTGGTGTGATACGGCCTATACAGTAGTTACCCTTAGCGCCTGGAGTCTCACATACTAATTTAAATTCATTGTTAGATAAATTAATGACGTCTACGACTCTAAAGTTAAGATCTTCGAAATTGAATCGTGTTCCGATATCGACTGCTCGATCGAATACACCCTTTACTTCGGCTGCCGTAGCTTCACGAGGGATAATATTAAATTCGAGAGCTCTTAATTCTAAGAAAGCTCGGTCAGCTGTTTTAGCATATGTTTGTCTCATAATAACTTGAGCCATGATATAGGCTTCAGCCAACTCAAAAGAAAAAGGAGCCAATGAGTCATATATCATGGATCCTTGTCGTTTATCGTATTTAGTTTCAGTACGGAATAAGGCATCAGCTAATATATTCTCATAAGTTTTATTTTCGTACATAGTCTGTTACCTCTTTATATATATCATTAATCGCGCCGTAAATAGTGTCGCACGAGAATACACATAATACGTCGCCACCATTATTAGAAAAATTAAAGTCGTATACCTTTTCGATTCTATCGTCGGCTAATAATGCTTCAGTGATACGTCGTTGAATCTCGGCATATACGTAAGGGATAGCTTCACCGATTAAATCGTTTAATTCGATGCCATAATCCCAGTCGTATATCAAATATTTGTAGCGTTCCGTATTAATAATTTTAAAGATAGCTTGTTTCATCGCTTCATAGTCGTCACACATACCGATTAATTTATAATCATCTTCGTAGCGTACTCTGAAGGTGTTAGAAGTCTGTTTCTTAGTAACCAAACTGCTATCAAGTTGGTTATAACTAGACATAGGAGTTAGTGCCATTATTTAGTCGTACACCCCGTATTCGGATTATATACACGATCAATCGCTATATAGCGCTGACCACCAGTTTCTTGAAATAGCCATACCTTATCACCGACTTTTAATTGGTTATGTACTAAGTACTTCTTACGACCTTTATATTCGTGATTATGGCTAGCAAATTCTGCATAACCACCGCCACCACTTCGGTTCTCGGTGATATGGTCGACACTCATTTCCATCGTCCATTCACACGTATTTTTAGTAAGCATGATATGGTCTTCCGGGATAATTAAGGTAGAATCGAGTGCTATTTCGAGTGGAGCTTCTGAAACGACTACACCGATTAACATCGTAGCCGGCTTCGTATTCTCGACAGCTGTAACGGCCGCGGATTTAATAACGCTTAGTATCTTATTAAAATCATTTTCCATTATTTAACACCTGTTCTAATAATATGAGTAGGCGGAGTACCGTTATGGTAAGCATAGTTAACGTCGCTATAGCGAATAACAGAACCGGCTTTAGTACTGTTACCGACACAGCCACCAGCACCGTCGGCTATAACGACATGTTCATCGCCGTCATAAATTAAGATATCGCCAGGGTTAGCTGTACCAGTATACGATTCGATCGCATAACCACGACCATTCATAAATGTCTTAAGTCCAGGTACGTCTTTAATACCTTGATTATAAGCATCGGCTAAATCGCTATTATAGTAAGAACCACCAGCTGTCGCTCTATCGACACAGCCTACGTCACCATAAGCAGAAGTCGTACCGACAATAGAATCGAAGCCAGCTTGTACACCAGCATTTGTAGCGTTGCCAGAAGCACCAGAACCTTTGGCAGTGCCGCCAGATTTCTTATTCATAGCTTGGATACGCTTACGAATCTCTTCGTCGCCTCTATCTTCGACCGTGATCTCTGGTTGTTGTTTATCGAAGTAAATAATATCCATATCCATTAAGTGCTTATTGTTATTAAATTTATGAGTAACGGCTTGTACGTATACCAATTCATTAATGATCTGATCACCGATATTAAAGTTTAACCAGATACCGGAGCCAGGTCGTATTTCGGTATGACCTAAGCAGTCTTTTAAGCGTAGCGTATGCGTTTTTCGAGCTAACGTATCGAGTAAATTCTTAGCATATTCGATAGCGTTAGTCTTCTTATCATCGGGCTTAAATACCTTCTGAAGTACGCCCCATTTTTGAGTTTCGTTTTTAGCATAAGCTGCACCAGTACGCCAGAATTTCTTAGTTTCTTCACCGTTCTCGGTAGCTTTAGCTTCACGTACTACTAAGACTTGAGTAAATGTGTCTTCGATAGACGACGTATATTCGTAGTCTCCTACTTGAGTGGCATCGATAAGTACATCGGTTATCATATCGTTAAGTTCTTTAACGACGAGTAAGCCTTTATCGTCATACGCTAAGAATACAGGCTTACGTTCCTTCATTTCGGATTCTTTAGCCTTATACTTATCAGATTTAGATAATTCAGCTATAGCCGCCTCTTCGGTATAACCATGATCTGTTAAATATTTAATATCGTTTTTCTCATAATAAGTACCGTTCGGGGCCAACTTATCTGAATCTGTAGCTCGTTTAGGGGGAGCCATTTTAGCGTTTTGAGTAGCATCCCATGTCTTAACTTTATACTTCGGAGATTTAGCTAATTCCGCTAGCGCATCTTCCTGTTTGTAGCCGTGGTCGGTAAGATATTTTATGTCGTTTTGTTCGTAGTAGGTACCGTTAGGCGCCGTAAAGTTACTATCGGTCGACTTCTTTAACGGCTTCATAACCGGTATCTTAGGAGAGTAAATATTAGTCTGTTTTAACATATCGAGGAAGATATCTTGATACGTTTTACCGTCGTAGATGTATTTAATCTTATATACGGTCGGACTAATATCGCCTAATTTAATAGCTAAATCTGCGGCTAATGCCTTAATTAATTCAGAAGCCGTTTTAGTACCGTCGAATACGTAATAACCTTCCGATTTTAAATACCGACATTGATCGTATGCCGTTACTTCGATAAAGTTATCTTTAGAGCGTTTTTTCTCGAAGATATAACCGACGAATACTAATTCACCGTTAACCTTAAGATTAACGAGGTCGCCTTCTTGAATATCGAGGACTTTATCTTTAAAGACTTTAAAGCTTAATTTAGCCGGAGCCAGATCGGGACTACGATCTAACGTAACCCCGTCTTGCGGGTCCAATAAATACATGTCCTTTCGGTTATGCATTACCGTTAACTCATATCGTACACGAAGAGGAGCATGATTTATTTTTTGAGAATTAAATTCTGCCATGCGTCAGTCCCCTTTCCTTCGTTATACATACTGAGAGCTTGTGTCGCACCTAAATAGCAAGGTACTCCAATTTTATTTAACGCGGCAATTTTAAATAAATTATTAGTGTTGCCGAATTCTTGTTTTACGATGCGCTGTAATGTCGCTTTATTAAACCCGTTAGGAGATTTAACCTCTTTAGCGGGTACTTTATCGGTCGGACGCTCTGTCTTAACGGCCGCACTAGCACTACCGTCCTTATTCTCTTCGATCACCAGTTTCTTAGTACCGTAGTCTCTCCATTGTTTTAACGTGATACTTAAATACATATCGAAGCCGTAGTCGTGGTCTTCTTTATTCGTAAGAGTCTCGATCGTAACTCGTTCCGTGATCATACTAAGCATTTCGCCGTTCGGTTTCATACGGACTACAGTAAATTTAACCGGATTACCGGCTAATTTCATACCGTGAATCTTCTTAGCATAATACTCGGCTTTCTTACCCTTCTCCAATAAAGACTGATTAAACGGATATTTACTATTCGGTAACAGAATCTCGAAGGAGTATTCAGTCAAACCCATAGGCTTCGGTATCGTTACTTCGCCAGTCTGTAATAGGTCGATTGTTTCGTTCTTGTTACTATAAGAAATCTCGAGAGATTTAGGCGGGATCGGTATCTGGAGGTTGTCTAAGTAGAAATAATACATTATGTTAAAGCCTCCCCAGTATTACGTTGGAATGCGTTTACTAAGCCATTAGCGAAGTTAGTACTGAAGTCGTTATAGTCGACGCTAGAATCGATGTTATTATTATTCGTTACGTTTAAGTGGATAGTACGTTGAGACCAGGACTTAATAGCATCGTTCATAATGCCTTTATTTAACGTATTAATTTCGTCGGCTGTTAATTGTAATGCTTTAGCTGTTTTTGCTGTATTCTTAGCAGTTTTCTTTGTGTTTTTAGCTGTGTCTTTAGCAGCATCGGATACGGCATTACGTTTATCGTCGTTAGATTTATCATCGCTATTATCGCCACCTAACGTCCAGCTATCATTACCACTAAAGATATTAGAGATGCCATGAGAGAAACTATCGCCAGCATTTTGCCAGTCGCTTGCAGTACCTAAAATATTCTTAGAGTCTAATTTATAGTCGTCGAATGCACCAGCATCGACTTGTACTTGGAATCTGGAGGCTACGACATTACCGACACCGTCTAATAAATTTTTAAGGAACGGTACTTGTTTCATAACGCCGAGCATAGCATTAATGCCTTGTACAGCAAATTCGACTAAGTTATTCCATAAACGTTTAAATAAATTTTGTATTGCCTTAGTCGGATTATTAAATACATCGGAAATAAAGTTAGCGAAGATAATAAAAACATTCCAGATATAAGCAATTTGGTTATAAATAATAGCCCATAATGCACCGAATACACCGGCAATAACACCGACTACCGTATACGTAGTACCAGCCCATTCGTTATACATATCGATAACGAGATATAATGCACCGATAATACCCATAATAGCTAATGCTACCCAGGTTGCTGGACATGCTAACATAGCAGCATTTAAAGACCATTGAGCAACGGTAGCGGCAACGGTCGAAGCTGTAGCCACTAACCAGTTAGCAGCATATACAAGAGCTACGGTAGCTAATGCAAATAAAGCACCATGTACGAACCATGCATTTTCTTGTAGCCAACCAAATACTTGTTGACCGACTGTTAATACTTGCTTAAAGGCATACGATATTTCATTGAATACATTTTTAATAATAGGCGCTATATACTGAATATTATTTTCTATGCTATCGACAAATTGTCTAAATTCTGGTGAATTAGCTAAATCATTAACAGCATCGAATAATGGAGCAAATGCATATTCTGCGACCGACTTAATATCGGTAGCCCAGTCAGCGAATGTATGTGGCAATTTACGATATGCTGCTTCAATTTCGTCGGCATTATCTGTCATAGCCTTTTTAATAACTTCGGCTGTAACTTTACCTTCGGACGCTAGTTTCTTTAATTCACCACGAGAAACACCCATAGTTTTAGCTATGATGTTTTCGATCATCGGAGCATTTTCAGCTATACTTCTAAATTCATCGCCTTGTAACTGACCAGAAGCTAAACCTTGTGTCAACTGGATCATAGCATTCTTTTTATTTTCGCCAGTCGTACCACCGATAGCCATTACTTTATTAATTTTTTCAGCAAAGTCTACGGCTTCTTTAGGGTCTGGGAATGCATCGTGAGCCGATTGTGATAATGTAGCTACTGTTTCAGCCATCGAAGCATATTCAGTACGAGAACGTCGGGCAGAATCATAAATCTCTTTATTTAACGCTGCTACGTTGCCTTGTTCACCGACTATTAAACCGAGTCTGGCTTGAATCGATGAAAATTCTTGTGCCATATCGAATACATGACCGATAGCATCACCGACTTTTTGAATAGCGGCAGCTGCTATATTAGCTCCTAGAGAACCTAAGAAAATAGCTTTAAGGTTAGATAAAGATCCATGTGCATTATTGGCCGCATTACCAGTATGTGTTACTTGTTGAGCAAAATTCGACATACTAGACGAAGCAGAACCAGCCGATTGAGTTATATCTTTTAAGACAGGAGAAACACCGTTATTTAACTTAATTGTGTTAGATAATATAGACATATTCTACTCCTGATTTATTGCGTTTTAATTCTTTAGAAATGTGGGCCCGCTCTTTTTCTCTCATGGCGAGGGAAGCAAAAATAAAGTTGCGTTCCTGTTCGTCCATTGAGTTCAATTCAAGCGGACGGATATGTAAATCTTGGAGGGCCCTATGGTAGAGATATGCCTCGGGATTCTCCTCTATTAGTTTTTTAATTCGTCGATATCGTTAGCTTTACTACCAGCCATTACTTCTTGTAACGCACTGGTTAATACTTGTGTTTCGCCAGGGTACAACATAGCACCTAACAATTCGTTAGCGGAGGATACACCATAGGAATCTTGAAGTTCGGCATCGTTAAGAGACGGATATAATACGACAGCTTCGAGGAGTTCTGCGTTAAGATTTTCTTCGTTAACAGTAGACTCTTTCTTGCCGTTTTTAATAGTAGTTTTAGTATTGCGTTTCGTAATTTCTTCGACTAGTTTAGTGCTAATAGGATGTAGTACCCATTCGATCGGATTACCGTCTTGATCGGTAAAACGTTCAGATACGACTACCTTTACATCGGGTAAGGATTTAGCGTTAGATTTAAAAAAACCATTTAAGGACATATTTTTGATATCTGCCATAGAGGGTTAATCTCCTTGTATAGAATAATAAGGAGCCATAAGGCCCCTTATCTAAGATTTACGCGGAATTAGGCTTGCATACCGTCTAATTCTTTAAAGTTTTCTGGAATTTCAAGACCTTCGAATGTGAAGTCTACGTCTTGTTCTAGGTATTTACCGTCAGCATCGGCCAATGTAAGGTCGAAGTTATCGATATTAACACCTTTAATAACGACTGTACGAGAGCCAGCTGCACTATCGGAATCTTCGTTAGTCACTTGAAGATCGAAGTATACGTCTTTACCGTGATTCATAAAATCAAGCATAAGTTCTGTGAAAATCGGTGTATTATCGTATACTGTCATGCTACCAGTACCTTTAGCACCAGTAGATTTATTGCCTTTATTAATACGACCTAAAATAGCCACTTCTTCTTTAGTTTTATCGACTTTAATAGTGACTTTTTTAGCATTCAATAACAAACGACGTTTACCGTTAATAGTCATGTAAGCACGAGCTTCGACTGCACGAATAACGTCTTTTGCTAACATAGTTTGAGCTTTATCTGCCATTATTTAGTACTCCTTATTTTACGTAGCAAGTAGCGTACAATTTATCCATAGCAACGGTAGGGTTAATTTCGTAGTTAACGACTACAGAACCCTTTTCGTCGCCTTCTGTCGGGATTTGAACATCTTTAGATTCAAATTCTTTAATCGCACGCACTTTAGCATAGTCTTCGAATAATTTAACGATATCGTTCCACAATGCAATACGACCATCTTTATCGTTAGGTGTTTTACCTAAGTAGTAGTTGTTAAATAAGCGAGCTACATCGTATGCGGAATTATCCAACACGCGAATAACTTGGTTCAATGCGAAGTCTTTAGTACGTTCTTTAGAGAACTCAGTGAAAGTATTCACGTCAGATAACAAACGAGTGTTACCTTTAACGTTGCCAGATGCAGAATCGGCTACGTTATGGAATACGATTTGACCACCTTTAATAAATTGCTCTAATTCATATTGTTTATATTGCACGTTGAAATTATATTCGCCGTCGTAAATTTTATTAGTTAAAGATTTATTAATAGGGCAAGATGCTTCTGCACCAGTTAACCAGTAGACACCAGCACCAGGTTCAGCACCACTATCTGTTACTTTGTTAGCTAAAGAGATAACGCCTTCGTAGTTAGCACGAGTATTATTGTAAAGTGCTACTTGGAATTTTTGACCAGTAGTTTCACGTGTACGTTTAGCGAATGCGATAAACAAGTTTTGAATTGTAGTATCGGAGCCAGTATAACCTAATACGTTGAAATAGAATGGTTCGATAAGTTCAATATATTTTTGGTAGTCAGATGTTTGTACAGCTGTACCGTTAGTACCGCCTGTAAGGTAAGTAGCTGCTTGAGCTGTGAATGCGGACATATCGTTAAATGTTACATATGCATTATTAACGAGTTCTTTAGGCGTAGAAAGACCAGTTTGTTCGTCGACTTTTTTAACGACATCGTCTGTTTTAAGGTAAGTCGTTACTACGAATTTAGATGCATCGTTAATGTCGGCAGAAATAGCGACAGCGATATCGTTACCACGTACACCACCGCATTTAGCTGTAGCGATCGTAGATTGTGCTTTAACTGCGTCAGAGTTTAAACGATACAAGTAAAGAGTTTTAGTATTAATAAAAAGATCACGAAGACCTTTCATTTTTTCATGTGCATAATCGTAACCGAAGATTTTAACGGAATCCTTTTGGAATTCTTCTTGTTCGACACGCACGATTTTATTAGTTTCGCCCCAGTCTAAAGATAAAGCCATAGTTGCGTAACCGCGATCTACGATTTCGGCAAATGCTTTATTCTTGGACACGAAATTGATATATGCGCCTGGCAATGTTTTATTTTGAAATAGCCAGTAACCGCCACCTAATGCCATAGGGTAGTTCTCCTTTATGTAAAATAATTAATCGTTGAAGATTTCGTCATTGAAAACTTCAATGACCGGTTTATTTAGTGTATCTTGTAGCAAAGCTTCAACTTCCTCGATGCTGTATTCACGATCTTCGATTACAGCGGCAATTAAGTCAGCGTATTGTTTAAAACGATCAGAAGCGATGATTACTTCTGGACTAAAAGTAGGAGCAGTAGTATTTTCGTTCGTTTCACTCACTACTTCACTCACTTCGTTCGTTACTTCGTCAGTTTTCTTTGTTCTTGGCATTATCTGTTACCTCTTGATTTTGATTTAATGTAAGCATAGGATCTTTATTTAACTCTTTTAAGATGTGATATTCGTAAGAGACTTTAAAATGTAGGATGCCGTCCGTTATACGGTGACTCATATCGATGCCGTTAAGGAGAGAACCGTCAGAGAGTGTTATGTATTCTAAGTCGAAATATAAACTCTCCGTGATCGGATTAATCTGTACCTTTTGCTCTTCGATATAGTCGTCGTCTGAAATAAAGAACATAATATCGAAGTCATTTCTGCGTTCATAACGAATGTCTAGTAAATGCTTCTGTTCTGTATTAAGTGTCTCTATTACGAAGCAAGGGAATTGTGCATCTGATTTAATCTCGTCGATGTATATAGGGTATTTAAAACTGTTAAATAATGATTTAGCTATGCCGTCGATGATTTCATTGATA
>ERZ773256.75-NODE-75-length-14700-cov-18.4007_pt1 | contig 14700 bp, 15 predicted proteins | sample MGYA00580513_ERZ773256 | MGnify/ENA primary metagenome ERZ773256 (study PRJEB29015, sample SAMEA2738147) | human oral metagenome | biome: human oral; feature: human-associated habitat; material: saliva | place: China | collected 2201 ... | reverse complement strand
CCCATAATCAGCACGCGCTTCGGATTGGCGACTGAAGACAGAGCGGAAGTAGACAATGTTTCGTGATAACGCGCCTCGTCAAGACTAGAGAACTGCAGATTGCGATTCAAAAACAACCTCGTATCATTTTTATATCTCGTCAGGACAATTTTCTGATAAGGCGTCTGCTGCTGCCACATCACCGGATCTTTATAAGTTCGCTTGTCGATTCCATGCTCAATTTCCGTCGCAAAAATGAAGAATCCCACTAGCAACATTGTTGCAATAACGCTAATTGTCATAATAATTTTCGACGCTTTCATTTGCTTAAGAATCAGAACCGCAACGCCAATATTCAGTGCCGCCACCAGATACGCGCTGCGCATCAAACCAAGATACGGAAGCATAACGAGCGGGAATAATAGCGACGCAATTAACGCCCCAAAATAATCGAGCGCTAAAATCTTGCTAAATAATTTCACCGAAGATTTACGCCCGAATTCCTGAAACATCTTCATCAAAAGCGGAATTTCCAGCCCGATACAAATGCCGATCGCCAGACTTATGACGGCAAAAATTAGCCAATGCGAACGCGTAAAAACGAATCCCAAATACATCAGCATCACCGAATTTCCGCCAATTAGCCCCAGAATAATTTCGTTCGTTGCGAAGCTGGTCGCTGGATGAAGCTTGATGTAATTGACCAGCAATGAGCCAATTCCCATACCGAACAGCGTCACGCCAGTTGCCAGACTAAAGCTCAAAATCGAATCGCCCACCAGATATGACGCAGCCGCGCCTAAAATCAGCTCGTAAATAATTCCGCCAATTGCTACCAAAATTGCCGCCGCAAATAAAGCAATTTGCTCCCGTTTTTTCGTACTTGATCGTGACATTATAACTCCTTTTATTTACCAAGCCCGCCGCTACTGCCGCCGTAAACACCGCGCGATCCGCCGTGACCTCCGCCATTACTATTGTCGGAATTGTTGTCAAAGATGAATGCAAACAAAATAATAGCGATAAATATGACAATGAAAATAATCGTCGTCCAGTTAATCGGTTTAATGGTTCTGCCGAATATCTTCTTCTGTTCTTTGTCGCTCAACTGAATCTTACGATAAGCGTCGTACTCGCGGTTATTATACTTCTCAATTGTTATCAACTGACGGTTTTTCGGCGCGCCAGTATCCCTCAAAGTAGCATACGCCATCAGTTCTTTCGGAAAAACTTGGTACGTGTTTTTGCCCTTGATGTTCATAATTTCACCAATTCCAACCTCGTCAACCACCACAACGTGATCCTTGCCGTCCTGCTCAGAAACAGTGAATGATTGACCCTTTTTCAATTGCGTTGGATCAATTGCCTGAGTAAAACGAATCGGCTCATACAGAGAAACGGTTTGATCACTGTGATCATATTCCACCCAGCTATCATAATCAGCCAGCCCCGTAATCTCCCACTCTTCCCAGTAGTAAAATCGCTTATCTTTCTTATCCCATTCGCGAAAAAGCAAACAGCCAACAACTCGTAAATTAGTTTTCTTTCCAGTCAATATTTGGTTGATTTTAAGTCGCGCCTTGGTTCGTTTCATATTACAATGCCATTTCTTTCATAATTATGTTTTTTGCACCCAGCAGCCGCGCAATCAGCTCTTTTATTTGTTGCAATTTATCATCATCCAGCATTTTACAAGTTGTCATCGCTATATACGCCACGCCGCTTTCCGGCCACGTATGAATCGCGATGTGCGACTCCGACAAAAGCAGGGCGGCGCTGATTCCTTGCGGGGAAAATTGATGCATCACTGATTCCAAAGAATGCAAGTCCGCCAATTCCGTAACATTTCTTAACAATTTCTGCAGCTCATCCGCGTCATTAAGCAAAGCAGAATCAACTTCGCTCACTTTTATAGTTATAGATTGGACCGCGGCATGCATATTATAGTAATTATATCACCTCTAGGGCGTCAGGAATAAAGGTGAAACGTGACTCTTAGGGAATATCGGTATTTAGATTATTAGGGCATTATAGCCAAATAATACAGAAAAAATCCCCGAATCCCATTACCGGGATTTAAGTGGGGATTATTCTGGAAACACCCCCTCAGAGGATGAACCTCTTAAAGGGAGGGGATATTAATAACTCCACTATAGCAAACAATCTCAAAATACCAACGATCAATAGCCTGTAAATTTCTTAGAAGACAGACAATAGGGCGAAATACTCTTTATGAAGGTAATGTGCGAAGCCAAGGAAAAATCCACCCAGGCGAGACTGGCGGATACAATACGGCTACAATAGCTGATTTTAATGGGAATATAAGCTTAAAGAACATTTCACCAAGAAGAGAAGGAGAAATAAAAAATCTCTCCCAACAACGAGAAGAGATTTCGAGAGCTTCGGATGGGGGCGCAAATGTTGTTCCATCATCCACCAATAGCGATAGCTATGTCGGCGGCGCGCCAGTTTCCGCCGGTCGGAGCTCTGATGGTGTCAATATAGCACAAGAAGTCCAGAATGTCAATGATGAGAATGATCACACCACAACAAGAAAAGCCCCCATGGAGTCGGCAGAGGCGAACCAGTACACCACCAAGAAGAACGAATTAAAGAGTTCATGAAATAGGGCAGAAGGTCAATTCAACGACCAGACCCGTCAAAATCAGCAACAGCGACGTACAAACATCAATAACATTAACGATCGCTCAGCAGTTGGCTTACGAGGACTATTGCGTTCATTAGGAAGTATGGGTGCAGTAGGTTCAGACATGCAATTAGCAGGTCGCGCAGTTCAGAACCAAGCTAACCAGCAACGAACAGGCGCAGGACAGACTTACGCACAGAATCAAAAGCAAATCGACACCACATGGGGTCAGTTTAAGAATGATTACGCGGATGAAGACAAAAAGCTTAACGACTGGAAGGCAAATGAAGACAATGCCGCACGTCAATCATCTCAAACTACACGTCAGAACCTATTAACTCAATTAGCTCAGATGAAGAGCCAGAAAGCCGCCGCACAGGGCGCCAATGGTGCTAATGCCGCACGTGCAGACCTTGGACGAGCAAATGCTCTATCAAGCGAAATTGACAACCTAGGACGTCAGCAAAACACATACAGCGGCAATAAGGTCCAGTACAACGCAAAAGACCTAGACAGCTACAAGGTAGAAGGTGATACAGCAGTTGGTGTTTCAGATCCACAAGCAGCAGGTAATGACCCAACATTAAACATCTACAATACACGTCTAAGACAAGAAGACGAGCGTAAACGACAGAATCAATACCTGTAAATAAATTAGGAGGGGATTAGAGATAATGGACTTTTTCCAAAGAGTAGGCAACTTTTTTCAAGGAAAGGGCTGGGTAAGCGATGATGACGCCGTAGAGAGAATAACTGAAGAGATACACGAATACTCACGGCGAAAGGGATATAAATAATTAGTAAAATCCGAATCGAAATTAAGCTGCTTGATTTAGTTATCCGGCAGCTTTTTACTTTTTGATATAATCAAGGTATGACAAGTGAGTTAAAAATCAAACAAAGTGATAGCATTTTTGAGTCTATCAAGCATGAAGATAAGCAAGGTGAGTTCTGGTATGCTAGAGAGCTCCAAGGGGTTCTCGAATATGCAAAATGGGATTCTTTCAGAAAGGTGGTTGAGCGCGCTAAGATTGCACTCCATACAACTGGTGTACCTGTGGAAAACCATTTTTCCCATGTGGGGAAAATGGTTTCGATAGGCTATGGCAACAGCAATAATATTGGTGACATTAGATTGACAAGACTGGCGTGCTATCTTATCGCTCAAAACGGTAACCCAACCAAAAAACCTAGAGTTGCGGAAGCTCAGAATTATTTTGCAACACAAACGCGCAAACAAGAAATTGCCGAGAAGTACCATCAGGATATGGATAGACTTGCACGCCGGCGTGAATTTTCTGAATCAGACAAGAGGCTATCTTCTAGTATAATGGAGGCGGGTATTAGCCCAAGAGGGTTAGCTATAATAAAAAGCGATGGCGATAAGTCTTTCTTCGGCGGCAAAACTAATAAGCAGATGAAAAGGAAGCTAAACACTGGAAGCAAGCCTTGGGCAAATAAAGCCCATAATGTTGTACTGGCCGGTAAAACATTAGCAAACGAGATGACTGCAGCCAATATAGAAAACTACGGAATATCATCATACGACTCTATACTTCATGATAATAATGATAATAATGACGCAGTTAGAGCGACTATCCGCAATCAGCAAGGTATGAACCCAGAGGATTTTCCAGCAGCTGAAGATACTGAAAAAATACAGCGCCGCATTGAAAACCAGAGTACACCTAAAATTGATAGCCCTAACCTTTAGATTGTGCTATAATAACCCTACAATTAAGCACGAAGTGTGACTCTAAAAAACGAGAGCGCGTTGTCATCCAAAAAAGAAGGAAGCGTGCGTCGCAGCGTTGTATAAGTAGCAATCTGAGGTGATCGTTAAACAATTGCGAAGCCGCTCAAGTCAGTATGGAGCGAAGAATTAGGCCCTCTGAGTGACCAGACAACAGACGATGGCTCTTATCCAATTTAATAGTATTTTTACAATTTGGAGATTTGGGGTTTGTGGTGTATGCTAGCCTTGCAGCTATTGATTGGTTCCGATATCTAAATATCTATCTTTGATAGATCATTCAGATCAGACCATAACAACATTATGTTTGATACGGTTTCAGCCATGAGCGGGGCATTGAATATGTCTACAATGACACTGTCGTCAGGTATACTATCTTCAGCATTATTGTTGTAGAACTCGACAAGAGTACGATTCAATCGTTGAGGGATAACCATTGAATCATCGGTCGGTGCGAATATATTGTACGCTCCTATAAATAATGTCATTAAGTCATCCTTGAATTCATAATCGTATAATTCAGAGAAGTTTTTAAGTAGTCGAAGCGATATAATATCAAGGATTGACTGGTTATCTTTAACGGGAGAGGTGTATGATCCTATTACTGGAGGTATAATTACGCAGACGTGATAGAATTCCTTGAGTGCAGCAAGCAACGCTTCGTACTCAAGTTCGTTTTCATCGCTGCAAGCAAGAATTGAGCTTGACAGTTGATTGTTAACCATGTCTTCACTGATTTCGACAGCGTTTTTGGTGATTAGAGTAGCTAGTTCAATACACAAATCAAACCACTCGTTTCTGTCTGACGATAGAAAAATATTTACTGCTGATTGTTTCATGTTTTTGTCCTTGTTTATATATGGATACAGTGTAAAACAGGCGGCATAAAATCGCAACCAATTTGGTGTATCTATTTGACAAATCACCTCTGTTATGCTACAATGCAAGCGTGAAAAAAGCTATAGTCATTACCGCTATCTTAATCCAGCTGACAGGTGTTGTTGGGGCGGTGTGGCTTATTGCTAACCTGAATTCTCAGAAGCCTGTAGAAACAGCTCGGGTGCAAACAGAACCAGAGAAGGATAAGTATAAAGTTGGTCCACCAGATGCTCAGGAAATGCTTGAGTTGGTGAACCAAGAGCGTGCTAAAGTCGGTGTAGCGCCCTTAAAGCTAGACGAAAGATTAAATGCTAGTGCACAGGAAAAAGCAGATGATATGCAAAATCGTGATTATTACGGTCACGTGTCACCTGAAGGTGTGCACGGATATAGTCTTGCGGAAAACCGAACAAAAGGTTCTTGTGGACTTGTCGGTGAAAATATAATAAAAAATCGCTATGACGCCAATAGTCAAAATACGATAAATGGGTGGATGAACTCAGAGCCTCACCGTAAAGCAATACTTGATTCTAGATATACAAAAACAGGTTTTGGCATATCAAAAGGCTCAATAGTTCAACATTTTTGTGAAGAAAAATAATAGTTAGCATATACTACAAGCCCTAAATCTCCTTATCTCACGAAAGGAAATTTTTTCTTATGCAAGGAAATGAATCATATCGTCAGTACCTTCAATATCACGCAAACAATCACCCGTCAGCAACCAAACGAGCAGAAGCTCAAGCCCTACTAAATGTTACTGGAGATGACGGTGGACTTAACGGCTACTTCCTAATGGGTCAAAAAAACAGGCCTACCGCCTGAATCTTTTGCAGAAACATTTTAGCTAATGCTTTATTTTAACCTGTAGTGTTATATTGAATAGTACTGAAACAAATTGCAGAGCAACAGGATAGAGAACCTGGTTTTACAGTAGTGTTATATTGAATAGTACTGAAACTGACTTAAAAAATCTGTAGAATGAATATTTGTTTTACAGTAGTGTTATATTGAATAGTACTGAAACACTAGCCGACGGATTCAGTGATTACTACAAGTTTTACAATAGTGTTATATCATTATCTAAATTGTTAGGGAACTATAACCAGGCGGCATAGCGAGGGTTGATTAATTGTTTAGTTTATGTTAGACTCTAGGTTATAAAGCTTACTTCTTGGTTGAGGTGGGCTTTATTTTTATAGTGAATTATATCAATATTAATAACAACCATTTATTGATTTTTCAATGACGGTTGTGGTAGTATGACTATAAGACAGCAGCGCCCCTCTTATGTTAGAGCAACGCGGGCTGTCTTATTTTATTTTGACTGATGTATTACGCTTAAACACCACCAGAACTGTATAAATGTCTAAATTGTTAGGTAACTATAACCAAAGACACCCGGGTCTGGTCTCGGAAAGCGGTACGCCTTATTTTATTGTATATTTAAGCATATTGCGGAATCTAAAAAATAGTGATAAACTGCAAACGCATGGTTTAAGCATCCATGTGGCCTTTCCGCCCTCTGAAAATGGGGGCGGGTTTTATTTATGTACGGCGACGCCATATGGTAAATTATCATTTTCAGGATAAATTTTACATAAAATGCATGCAAAATGATTACATTATGAGTGCAACTTTGCTATAATAGAAGCACTCAGGCGAGGCACATTAACAATTAGAGGATACGCCATATTATAATGAATCGCAAACCCGAAAAGATAATAAAAATATAAACTTAACGCCTCGCTTGGCGCTAAGGTATCCTCATAAAAAAGGAGGCGAATATGCCAATAGTAAATCAAATTGTAAAAAAGAATGGAAAGATTATCAAGTCTAAGGTTGAGATATCTACGCCAGTTTATAATGTACGAATTAAGCAGGAAGTGTATGAACGCTTAGTTGTGCTAGCCGCAGAGAATGGTCGCAGCATAACTGGTGAGATAAACTACCGCCTTGAGCAATCGCTTAAAAAGTAGTATTATGACTGGGCGATTGTTGTGATTAGCAGTCGTTGCTGTATGAAGACACCTCGTTTTTAAGGTGTCTTTTTTGACGGCTTTGAAAAAAATAGTAAATATATTCCAAATACAAGCTTAATTGCCGAGTCAATATATGCTATCACCTCTAATGAGATATTAGTAAAAAAATATCCTACAAAAATATTGATAGCACAAATAAGACCTAAATATATCATTGATTTTCCGTGTACAAAATAATACGGAAAGAAATGCAGTGCAGTTGCCATCAGCGCTCCCAGCCAAATCAATCTCCAATTTTCAGTCGCAAAGAATGGTCCACCCAATAAAACCATTAAGATAAATAATAAAATAACGGCATATAAAGATACTTTCTTTTGAAATTCACTTGAAGAGCCATCAGACAGCCTATTCAACACCTTTTTATTCATGTTGATTGAGAAAAAACTAATAACATATCCAATGCTAAATACTTGCATATTTATTATTTGCTTTCCTCCTATTAAAGCAGCTATTGAAATAATCGCCGCTATTACAATTAGCCACAATCCGCACGCTCTCTTATAATTGAATTCCAACTTTTCATCTTTATTATAATTTAAAAAAGCCATAAATATCTCCGATAAAATTATCACTCTTATTATATCACCGCAACGATAAAGCCTAAAAATCGCAAGCATTTATTATCAACATATGATAAACTAATCTTATGGAAGCGCTTATATTTATAGTAGTAGCCGCAATTATTTTTCTGGCAATCAAAGCAAGGCAGGGGACTGACGGCGACACAAGCCCAATTAAAACCCCAATAAAGAAAGAATATGTATACATTAAAAAATCTTGCGCAATGACGCCAAGTGAATTATCGTTTTATAAAACTCTACACGAAGCAATAAACGGATGTGTAATTATACCTCAGGCTCATTTAAGTATGTTTTTAGACCATGAGATAAAAGGGCAAAACTGGAAGGCGGCTTTCGCAAGAATAAACGGCAAATCTGTAGATTTTCTAATTTGCACCAATGATATGAAGCCTCTCATAGCTATTGAGCTTGATGATAATACTCACAATCAGCCCGACCGGAAAACGCGCGACGATTTTGTTAATTCAATCATAGTCAATACTAATATGCCCCTACTGCGATTTAAGGCGGGCGAATGGAACAGTGAAATAATTAAGCACAGAATCACCCAAGCTCTTTCACAAAATTAGCAATTAAAGAACAATAGAACAAAATACGAACTAATTATTAGTCATTTTTAAGCGTACATAAAGCCAAATCGGCTGAGTATTTATATTAATAAATTTTGCGCGATACAAACATAAATTATAAATCCGAGCCAATGCAGATAAATCAATATACAGCATAAAACTCGCCAAGTCAGCAAATAGGGCGGTTTATAAAACAATAAATGACAAGTAGGTTGATTTGGTGAAAATGAGATAAATTTATCGCGAAGAAAGACGATGGAATAGTCGTGTTTTAGATATAGTTTTAATGTCGCACAATGTACCTTTTACGCAATAATAAATGCCATACAAAGATGAATATACATATGTCTATATATATCTGATAACACCTTATAAAACGAACTTTTTCCAGTAATTTGGCTAGGGGATTCTCTACCGTGTACAACCCCATAAAACATACCGTCTTTTATAAAAATATACACCAACAAAATACGAACTTAAAAAAATATTTTTAATTCCAGCATTACACATGCTGGAGTGCTACATTGATATTTTTACATCAATATAAACTCTGAGCATGCACGCCGTAAGCTCGTTAAGTTTTCCACAACGCATTTTATATTATTTGACATTTTTATATTTTTATTGCCCTACTCCCCTAGCTTATCATTTTGCGATTATTTGACTTTTGCATATTTTTATATTGTTATATATATTTTCTACGCCATACAGAAATAGAACAAAAAGAGAACTTACTCTATCCAGAAGAGAAGTTGACCACCCTACTTATAGAACGACCTCTGATCTACCCTGACGTCTATATACCCTGGCTTCGCGCCATTATTATCCAAATAATTCAAAGTAGCCACCACCTGTTTAACCTGAGCCTGAGCAGACCTATCCACCGTCATACGGATCTGGGTTTCCCTGCCCTCGACCTTAAACCAAACTTGGCGTACAGTATTAGCTGGCAGAATAACCTCTGAAACATTCATTTTGTGTTGCGAAAATTCAGACACGGCTTGACCAAGGAAGCTCAAAAATTGATGATTGACAACTTCTTGACCACCTCTAGTCGGCAGGCCACTCTCATCACGAACAGCAACCGTAGGCGCGGCAAAATAATTCTGCTCAAAAGTAACGCCGCTATCATCAACAAAATAAATCTTATCCCCGGAAGACCACTGAGCCACCGGCTGCCTAAACGTCAATTTGACAGCTGATCGCGCTAGAAAATCTCCCTCCACGCGAATATTTTTTACCTCAGGAGCTTTCTGTAAAAAGAATTGCTTTAAGTCATTATTATTGAGGAAGAACCGAAATCTCTCCGCTGGATGAGCGCTGTAATATTCATTAAGAACGCCTACGTATTTATTAGCGCTACTGGAACTCTTTGCGTCGGGAGTTTGGACTGAAATATTGATTGTCAATTGAAACAAAAGGAATATCACAATAAGCAAACTTACCGCAGTCGCAAGCATTTTCCGCATTACACGGCGACGTTTTTTTACTAATTCGTGAGTTTCAAGTCTCTCAGAAGTTTCCAAAGGAGAGGACGTTTGGCGGCTATTAAGCGTCCTGTTCCGACGATACGATTGGGCGGGCAAATCATCGTAATTCTCAGTTCGACGACGCGCCGCGATTTCTCGACGACTTAGATTCTCGTCCGATTTTTTCTTAGAGAAGGGGAATTTCACTTTCGCCTACCCTGCCTTCGCACCGTAGTAAGAATAATCTTCGCCATATCTTTAGCCGCGTTTGGCTTGGCAAATTTACCGAAGTTATCACCCAGACCTTTAAGAATTTTCTGAGATTTTAACACGCCAATTATTTTTCGTGCCAAGATTTGGTTGTCCTTATCCAGCTCGTCTTCGGAAACTATCAACGCCGCCAATGCGTCCTGGTAAACTTTAGCGTTTTTCAATTGATGCCCGCCTGTCAAATGGCCGTTAGGGATGATGATTGTCGGTTTATGTAGCGCCGCCAATTCCAGAAGAGTAGTCGCCCCTGCCCTGGTCACGACTATATCCGCCGCCGCCAAAACTTCCGCCATTCCGTTGTGAACAAACGCCTGCAATCGCCAACCATCCCGCTCGTCGGTTTGCTTGAGAATTTCTTCATATTGCTGATTTCCCGATATCAAAAATACCGAAGCCTCAGAAAGCAGGTTTTCCCTAATTGCTACAATCGCGGAATTAATTCGCCCGGCTCCGAGTCCACCGCCCGTAATAACAACTAGCGGTTTATTGACATTAAAGCCTAATTTTTCCTTCAATTCTTTCCTCTCAGCCTCAGAATATGGATGGAATTCTGGCGCAACTGGAATGCCAACATATGAAGCTTTTTCTGGTGGATAATTGTAATATTCAAGCGGCGCGCCCGTGCCGATAGCTTTTGCGAAGGGACTCAGCAAGCGATTCGTCAAACCTGGATGCGCGTCAGAATCATGCAAAACCAACGGAATTCTTAATAGCCGAGCCGCATAGCCAACCGGCAAACAAACATATCCGCCCTTAATGAAAATAACGTCTGGACGCCACTTCATAAGCTTAAATAAACTCTGAAAAAATCCAACCATCACCTTAAAACTGTCGCGCAAATTTGGGAATAAAATTGACGGATGTAGATGAAATGAGATGCTTTTTCCGTGATATCGGCGTAATTTTCCAGCAATAACCAAATCGACTGGAATGCTTTCATCAAACTTAGCAAAAATCCCACGCGCGCTGGCGCCAAATTTTTTATCGCACCAAAAACGAAGCTCGTGATCACCAGTTTTCTGTAATTCTCTAAATACGGCTACCACTGGCGTAACGTGTCCGCCTGAGCCGCCGCCGACCGCTAAGATCTTGGCCACTTTCACCCTCCTCTAATGCTTTATGTGACGTATATTTGGAAATTTGGAAAACTAAACCGAGCGCTGCCGCGATAAACAACATACTTGTACCGCCATAACTTAATAATGGCAATGGGATTCCGGTAAGCGGTGCCAACCCTGTCATTGCGGCAATATTCAATATTACATGCGACGCGATCCAGCCAAAAATTCCCGCCACAATTAGCCGCAACGTTACGTTCGGAAGCCTCGCGGCTACGTGCAAAATTGATAGTAGCAATGCCGTAAATAGCGCCAATATAGCCATTAAGCCGACAAAGCCAAACGTTTCTCCCATGACGGCAAAAATTGAGTCGTTAGTCGCCTCTGGAAGATATCCTGTCGCCTGAACGCTTTTGCCAATTCCAAGCCCCAGAAGCCCACCAGAACCAATCGCAATCCTGGCCTGCTGAATGTGATAATTCTTGTTCTCCTGGCTGCTCGTCCCTTTATGGCTGTCGCCCTGCACAAATGTCATCACGCGCTCAATTCGGTGTGGCGACGTAAAAATCATCACCAAACCACAAAGTGCAACAATCGCCAGAATCTTCTTGAAAATCTTCCAATCAATTCCAGCCACTAAAATCATTGATAAGATAATCGCTATCAACGAAATTCCCGTTCCCAAGTCTTTTTGTAAAAACACAATCATCAGCAGCGATAATCCGGAAATAATGCCCAGCGGAATGATAGCTTCTTGGATGTCGTTCAATTTTCCCTGTTGTGAGCGACGCCCTAAAAATCCCGCCAAAAACAATAGTACGCCATATTTAAGTAACTCTGCCGGTTGAAAACTACCTAATCCTCCCAGATAAAACCATCGATACGCACCGTTAGTTTCTTGCGCAAACGACAAATGAAGTACCGCGCCCGAAAGAAATAGCAAAATGCATAGCGCAAATCCAGCATAAAGAATGTATTTTGATCTCTCGCCAGTAAACCATTTGTACGGTGTAAAATAAAACGCAGAAAAAGCCACGACAGCAATAAGCACACTCGTCAGCTGCTTGCCAAAGAAATACGTATCGCTATAATTCGTGCCATAAGCATAATTCATCACGTTGGCGCGCTGCGGTCCCAACGCATACATAACAATCAGCCCAAGTAGTAGCAAAAGTCCCATATAGAGCACAATCTGATACATCGGTCGGTGACTTCGAACCGGCTGAGCGATAGATTGACGATTTTTGGCGATCGAATTACGCAATATGACCTCCAGCAAGCGCCAGCATCACGCCGATAAACGCCATCACGCAACCAATAACCCAAAAACGCATCGTCACTTTAGTTTCTGGCCAACCAATCGCCTCCAAGTGATGATGAATTGGCGCAGATAAGAAAATCTTTCTCTTAAACAGCTTCTTACTGACGATTTGAGTCAAGCTTGATCCCGCCTCAATTACAAATAGCAAGCCAATCACAGGAAGCAGGAGTAGAGAGTCGGTTAACATCGCCACAACGCCCAAACACGCGCCATAAGCAAAACTTCCAACGTCACCCATGAAGAATCGAGCGGGATAAATATTGAACCACAAATAGCTCAGAAGCACACCAACTACAGTGAAACAAAATCCCGCTAACAATACATGCTGTTGCAATAAGGCAATCACACCAAACGCCCCAAAGCTAATACTGAGCAGCCCACCCGCCAGTCCGTCCATTCCGTCAGAAATATTAACAGCGTTACCAGTAGCCACCACCGCAAATGCGAACAAAGGAACTATTAACCAACCAATATTCACCTCACCCACAAACGGCACGTGAAAACTCGCCACGCCCAGTTTGGCAAAGAAAAACCAACCAAGCACCACGCCAATCAACGTAATCAGCGCAAACTTCACTGGACTACGAAGCCCAGCCGCGCCGCCACCCAAACCGCGTAGATTGATGATATCGTCAATCAACCCAACAATTCCGCCACCAACCAACGCCGCCAGAGGAAGCCAGGTCTGCGCTCGGTCTAAATTGAAGAAAATCGTCACCACAAAGATTGAAATTACGCCAATCACTCCAGCCATCGTCGGGATGTTTCGCCGCAATTTTGCCGCTTGGAATTTGGCGAAAATCTTCAGCTTTTTCCCGTCAGTACTTTCCGACCTTTGGCGCTTCCAGAAGCGATATCGATAAGCGAAAAACGTATAAATTGGCGTTAAAAACATCGCTAGTAAAAACGCGCCGACGCTCAGTAAAAATACGTGCGTCAATTCATTGGTCATTGTTTGTAAAGCTATTCCCATATTTATTCCTTTGGTGCTATTTTCATATAATCAATCATCCAGTTGGATATATCCGTAAAAATTGGTCCGGCATGAAGATTTCCCTGTAGGTTAATCCCTTTTCCCGGAGCCGCTACACGTACCATTATGACATATTCGGCGCCATTTTTTCCACCACCATAACCAATATATGTAGCAATCGTTTCTTTTTGAGTGTAAGCGCCATTGACCACCGTTTCAGAAGTACCAGTTTTTCCACCAATTTCATAGCCAGATTTGTCGCTCTTTGACAGGAATGAAGATCGGCGCGCCGTCGTTAGCATCGTTCGCATCTGCGATGACGTGCCGCCGCTTACGGTTTGGCGAATAACTTTATTTTCCGACGATTTCAAATTACCAGATTCGTCAATTGTGCCAACGAGAACGGTTGGCTTGTAATATTGACCACCGTTAACTAGCGACGAAAATCCAGCCGCGACTTGAACCATAGTCAAGTTCATACTCTGCCCGTAAGTCATGGCCGAATAGCGAACCTCATTTCCTTCAGCGCTATCCGGTGGATAAATATAGCCCGAAGCCTCACCCAGCTCAATTCCAGTTTTAGCGCCAAAGCCAAATTTATCGTGATAATATTCATATAAAGTCTGACGAGCCGGCAAATTAATCTGCGAGCCATTTCCTAATTTTCGAATCGCGGTAATCGTACCGACGTTGAGCGAATTGTTAAACGCACCTTGAATCGTCATCGTGCCGCCCAAACCTCTCAAGACATTACACATCGTGCGATCAGCGACTTTAATACAATCGGTATTATTATACGTACTGGACGGAGTAATAACGCCCTTGTCAATTGCCGTAGCAAAGCTAAAAGATTTGATAATCGAACCCGGCTCAAACGGCACCATCGACGCGCTATCCACAAACACCGACCCGTTTTTCTGCTTGGCAAAATCCGCCGGATTGTAAGTCGGATAATTCGCCATTGCCAAAACTTGACCGTTTTTTGGATTCATAACAATCACACTTCCCTCGGTAGCGCCAGCTGCTTCGACTCCCTTTTTCAACGCCAATTCAGTCTGGCTTTGAATGTTCCTGTCCACCGTCAGCGCTAAATTATCGCCAGGCTTCGCCTCGATTCGCATATTATTTTTTCCAACCGTCAAAGGTATATTCCTCACGT
>ERZ773256.71-NODE-71-length-15055-cov-4.48767_pt1 | contig 15055 bp, 10 predicted proteins | sample MGYA00580513_ERZ773256 | MGnify/ENA primary metagenome ERZ773256 (study PRJEB29015, sample SAMEA2738147) | human oral metagenome | biome: human oral; feature: human-associated habitat; material: saliva | place: China | collected 2201 ... | reverse complement strand
ATAAATATATGATCGTAAGAACCTTTGATAAGCATAAAATGGTTTGTTACTTCTAAGGTTAATGATGTGTTAAATTTTATGCCGGACTCAGATTACTCTATAGAAATAATCGCTTTATTATAATAAAAATAGGGATGGTGGAGAATTATGGATAAAGCGTATGATTCGATTTTATATTGTGTTGTTGATGCAAGAAGTCTTGCAAAAACTATGTTTTATAAGGAATCAAATTATTTTAGATTTAAATGTTTGTGTTGTGGGGAAGAAGTGTTTCTTGCGGCTGTAAATAGTACGTTACAGACACCTCATTTTCGTCATAGAAAAGGCAATAATGATAAATCGTGTGAAGCATACCTTGGTCAAGTTGGTGCGATTGAAAAATATCTATCTGTAAGAAATCGTAGTCAAAATCATGTTTCGTTTTTCTTTAACACTGATAGAAAAATTTTTGAATTTGGTTTTATTTTACAACGCGAAGAGATTGAAGAATTAAAAGCGAAACAAGCATTATTAGAGGTTAAGAAAAAATACTTTGAGAATGCGTTTTTAAGTGTTCCGATAACTAATGCATCATTTGTTGCAAATGTACCACAATACTTTACTATTGCTGAGTATTCAGCCAATTATATTGTAAACATAGCTGGTAAAGTATATGTTTTAAATCATTTAATTGAAGCAAAAAATAAACTTCTTTTCTTCAAATCAAGGTTATATGATAAACGCGCAAAAAAATTATCGTCTAATCTTCTATATACCGATACTAGATATGTAGTAATTAGTGAAGAAAAATCATTAATAAATAAGCTTATTTCATTTGAAAATGTTGAATGTCTAACTGAAATAAATAAGTTCATAACAATGAGAAGAAACTTTTTTTCTGTTGAGATTATATTTTCTCGGGCTCATTTTGACTTAAACTTATTCCTACATAATCATCAGTTTCATATTGAGACATCTGAAACTTTAAATATATTATGGCCTCCTTCGTTTATGAAGAACTCTGATTATATATGTGGAAGTGATAAAGTGTTTATTCATTCTAGTTTTCCTTTGGTGTCGCATGGCAATACAAATGTAACACATATAACAGGAGATAAATGTTCAGGTATTTCTCAATTGAAAGTTGAAAATAAAATTATTATCAAAGAAAAGAATGTAGATGTAGTATTAATTAAATCTGAGATACAACAACAAGAGATTATTGACGATGAGGTAAAATTGCTAAGGCATTCTAATTGGGGGGTTACTGGAGATATGGATTATTTTCTATTAGATCGGGAGGGCTATAGAAAACTAATAATAGGGGAGAAGGTGTATTTAACAGAGGGGGATCAAATCGTTGGATATAAGAATAATCACTTAAAATGTATTATTTCGGGCGATAGTAATAGTTTGCCAACAGCAGAAAAAATTATTGCTGATATTTTAAAATACCATCCACAATCAGAAATCTATAATCCTAGTGATTTTTCAGAGAAAGTGTATTCTAATGTTGTTTCTAACTATTTAGAAGCTTGTAATAAAAATGGTAGAATAAATGCTATTGTAAAAAAATATATAAAGGAGGGGCTTTTATGAATTATATAAATGAATTGATAGAAGCAGATCTGAAATATATTTGTTCTGTTATACCATATGAAGAAATAATAAAATATTTTAAGCAAAATCCTAAAGAGTTTTTTAGTTTGAAACCTGGATTTAGAGTTGAATCATTAAATGCAGATGATGTAATCGAAATATTCTTTTAAGAACCGAAAATTCATTTCTTCATTTATAGTTCAAAATATTACTAGATGGATTGACGATATAAATTATAAATTGGAAGATAGCAAAAAACGCGGTTTAACTTTAGAGGAACAGTATATATATGTGCTTGCTCATTCTGCATTTTCACAGAATATTCCTTTATATTTTAAGGTGATTGAAGATGAGAAGCCTGAAGATTATTTAAATTTACTGTCTGCAGCTGTAAATCAATTACTAGAAATTATAGATAAGGTAGAAGGAATAGAAAAGAAGCATTGTAAAAATATTAATGAAAAAGAAAGTACAATTAGTAAATTAAAAGAGTCTGTTAATGCTTCAGAACGAGTAGTAATGAAGTTGCGTACTCAACTTATAAATGCTAAATCTAATGAAGCCTCTATGAGTAAGTTACTTTCTATAAAAGAGCAAGAAAAACTTAATCTTTGTAAAGAGAATAAAAAGTTAAAAGATGGGGTTTCTCTTTTAAATGAACAAATAAAAGAGTTGTCTGTAGATAAAGCAAAATCTACTACTGTATTGACAAAACAGCATGTGGAGTTAATAAAACAAATAGAAGAACTTAAAGAAAAGCTTACTTCTTATAAAGAAAAAACTATATTATTAGACAATGCCAAATCTACAATTTCTAGTCTTGAAAATCAAATTTTAGAAAAGGATAAATCTATTCAATCTTTAGTTGAGATTAAGCAAAATTATGAAATGCAAATAAATATGCTTGAGGATTCATTAAGTAACATAGATAATAAGAAAAAAATAAACTCTGCAATCGTTGATACAGGAGTGGAGTCTTTAAATGAATCATTATTAATGCCATATAGACCAGTTGATATGGATGATTTTGAGGAGTACTTTAACTATAATCTTAATAATATTGGACTAAACGATAGCTTTGAAGGTTACCAATTGTTTGTTCAATTTTTTGAAAGAGTTGCTTTTAATGGTATGCCATTACTTATAAAACAAGCTCCAGGTATTAATTTAGCAAATTGTCTTGCGAATACTATTTATGGAAAAAAGTCAGCGGCGATACTTACATATTCAAGAGAAGTAGGTCTAAATAATATAAGAGCATTTCTTACTAATACTCTTGATAGAGTAGTGTGTCTCGATGGATTTATTGGAAATTGTAATGAAATAGAACTATTATCATCAATAGAACAATATCGCAATAAAATAATTATTCTTACCTATAGGTATGATAGAACTTTAAATTATATTCCTATGGAACTTCTTGGATATGTTCAATATATAAATGTTGATGAATTTAAACCTCTAATGAGATATAAACATCTTACAGAAGATCCTTCTGAAATAGCAGAAGAGCCTTATCCTATTAATAGTGCTACTTCCGTGGAGAGTAGATACCATCGAATATTTGAGGCGATTTCCGAAGAGTGTGGTTTATCCAAAGATGTTATTAATTCAATGTCAGATTTAATTGATAGTGAGCAATATATGAACAGTGTTTTGTTATTTTCAGTTTTACCATATATTTCTAAAGTCATTCAGTTAAATCCATATAAAACGTCTAAGAGGTTACAAAAATATGCTGGGGAATCTGGAAAATGTCCTAATAAGGCGATAATATGGGGATGGTTTAGTAAATGGAAAGATTGTTTGATGTAATGGCAAAGGATATGGGAATTACTCCTTATAAAGGTGAATCTAAAGATTCCTATATCTATAGAATAGTGTTTTCTGCTTTGGGTTTATGGTGTTTAACTAATGCTCAAACAGAAATGCAGGATATGAAAGGTATAAGCAAAAATGCACAAACTATATTGTTGCATAATCTTGCTGAAGAATATATAAAATTATATCCGTCTCTTCGTAGTTTTTTGGGACGTGAAAAAAAGGATGTAGCTGTATTTATACGTAATCTATATGAGCAAACTGGATATCTTTTGATTCTGGATAATAATTATAATGTATTGAATAAAAGTGCTGAGGCTATTAGGGTTTCTGATATAGAATATTTGTATCTTGGGCTTCCTAGCGGAAAGATTAGTGTTAATGGTTTAGGGATTCATTGTTGTCATTTCCATAAGGAGATTTCAATGGAAGAGTTTCTAATCAGGGACTCCCTTACTCCTGAAGAGTATATAGCCGTAAATTATAACTTATGTGATTTCGAAAATAGAGATATAGATTATTTAGAATTAGAATTTCTTGACACAAAGTCACTTAAACCGGTATCAAAATCATGGCAAAGAAAGAGTTTAAGTGAGTTTACTATTGCTCGAAAAGGTTATTTAGGTCCTTATTACAAGGTTATAGTTAAAAATGATAGCGAAATTTTATTCTCAGATGAAAATAAGAATATAGATAGTATCGATTCTTTGACTGGTGCAGAATTTAGAAGATTGTATATTGCGTTGAGGCGTTATTATGATCATCCAATGGAAGTTTTAGTATGTCCTATTGATAATGAATATACGCACATTAAGATTAATGGACAAATGCCAAATAGAGAATATTTTTATTTTCTTTTAAATGGTTGGCCTAAAGGATTTGTAACTGATAGATATAACTTTATTATGAGAAATGAATTGGTACCGCAAAGTGTAGCAATATTAGAAGCTCTTGGATTTAAAAGAAAGAACGGAGTATTTTATGGATAGGAATACAAATGGTGTACAACAATATTATCAATCTATACGCAATAGATTATCCAACTATATTAAATCCGACTATTTAGCTAATAGTGAAACTTTGCTTCTTTATGCGGATGAAATTCTTGGTGAAATGTGTCCTGCAGATATTAATATTGCAAGAGAACCATATATTGAAACATCTTCTTCTTATAAAAAGGAAATTGATGGAATAAGTAATGCTGATATTCCAGATCACGTAAAAAGGGTACTTTTACAGTTAGTTGAGGCTAATCTAGGCATTTATTCCTCACCATTTACTCATCAAGTTAAAGCTCTTGTAAATGGGTTAAAAGGAAAAGACCTTTTGGTATCAACTGGTACTGGTTCAGGTAAAACAGAATGTTTCTTGTGGACTATTATTGCAAGAGCAATCGAAGAGTCTTTAGATAGATCTGATGATTTTGAGATGGAAGCTGTAAGAACTCTAATTATATATCCAATGAATGCATTAGTATCAGATCAGCTTGCTCGATTTAGAAAAATTATGGGAGGAGAAGAATTTAAGAAAATTTTTACTGATGCATCTGGTGCATCTCGTATACCTCATTTTGGAATGTATACAGGAAGAACCCCTTATTCTGGGGAGTCTAAAAAGCAGAGTAATTTAAAGTTGGCAGATACATATAGACAACAATATTTAATTGGCGAGAATATGACTGAAGATGAGGCAATACAGCAACGTAAAAAAATCGATGGTCTTAAAAGCATAAATAAATATCCTGCAAGAGATGGTGGAGAGGCAGGGCTTAAGAAATTTATTGATAATCTTGAAAATGGTATCCATCAACCTAGTCCTTACGATGCTGAATATATTACTCGTTTTGAAATGCAAAATAATGTCCCGGATATTTTAATAACAAATTATTCAATGTTAGAGTATATGTTAATGCGACAAATGGAGTCTAATATATGGGATAATACAAAAAGATGGTTAGACAAATCAGATAAGAATAAACTTCTAATTGTGCTTGATGAAGCGCATATGTATAGAGGTTCATCGGGGGGGGAAATTGCCTTACTTTTAGACCGATTATTTTCTAGACTAGAGATACCATTAAAAAAGGTACAATTTATTCTGACAACTGCTAGTATGCCTACAGATGATGAGCAATGTATTGAAGGCTTCTTTAATGGTCTTACCGGCAAACAATACTCTGAATGTATATCTCTTTTTGGTGCAAAGGATATAGTAAAAAAGGAATATAAGATTTTTACAGATCCTAAGATATTATCTGAAATAGGAACAAGTCAAGTATCAAATAATGAAATTTCCAATAGGATTCGTACTTTTTCACAAAAGGTTTTTGGAATTAATCTTCCTGAAGCGATTTCTGTTTCGGATGCTCAGGAATGGTTATATGATAATTTACCCGATTACGAAGCTTTTATTAAACTTCATGAATTGTGTAGAGATGGGGCAAAATCCTATACTGTTCTAAAAAATGCGATTTTTGGTGATAGTGCTTATGCTAATGATGCACTTGATGCACTATTAGTAATAGTTTCTCTTGCAAAAAAGAATGGACAAATACTATTTCCAGTACGATTACACATGTTTGTAAGAGGTATACAAGGGCTATATGCTTGTTCTAATCCTAACTGTTCCTGCAATAGTGTTAAATACTCTGAAGAAGAAAAGCTTCCTCTGGGTAAAGTACTTTCTATCCCACAAGAAAAATGTGACTGTGGAAGTAGAATGTATGAACTTGTTAATCATATCAAATGTGGGGCATTATATTTTAAGACGTTTGTTCAAAAAACAACGGGTACAAATTACTGGTATATATTCCCCACAGCAGGTTTAAGTGGTGGTGCAAATGAGCTTACGGAAATGTTGCTATATATTTGCCCAAATGACTATGAAGTAAAGGCTAAAGATAAAGTTGGTTATCTGGATCCTATTACAGGAAAACTTTATCTTGACTATCAAGAGGATCAAACTCTTCTTAGGGTTCTTTATCCTGAATTTAATGAAAAATTGGATAAATACATGTTTGGTTCTTGCCCTAAATGTAAAAAGATTATGCCTCTGAAGAAACCAACTGATTTATCTACTAAGGGAAATATTCCATTCTATAATCTTACAAAGGCACAATTTGAGCTTCAACCGGCAAGGTCTAATCTTATTAATGAAGGGAAAAAAGTTCTACTATTTTCAGATTCTAGACAAAATGCAGCAAAAGTTGCATTAGATCTTACGAAGTCTTCAGATGCAGATGGGTTCCGCCAAGCAGTCATTTTAGCAAGTAAAGATATGATGCTTGATGGGCAGGAACATTCTTTAAAAGAACTTTATAATTATTTTCTAGTTGTATGTGTCACGCAGAAACTTGATTTCTTTACAGGTAAAAGTAAAGAAATATTTGAGAGTCATAAAGAAAAAATAAAAAAAAGACTTGATAAAAATAGAGATATTACTAAGGAGATTTTTGACACTCTTCCAGAGGATTATTATGAACAGTTATTGACGTTCTTTACAGAAAGTCCCAGATCTTTTAAGGATATAGGGCTTGGTTTTTTAGGTCCAATGAATTTTGCCCTTGAAGACTGTGTCGAGGAGTTAGAAGATGATTTTAATATAAAAATTGATGAGGTGCTTCTTCATGATGTTTTAGTCCTATTTTTCTGGGATGTTATGGATGAAAAAGCAGCACTTGGTAATATCATCAGTGATGATATAAGAAGAAACCTTCCGGGGAGAAGCAAGAGTCAGAGTTTTGGTATCAGTTCAGATTTCTTTAATTCTATTGATAAGGAGTTTATTACAAAGCTCAAAGAAAGTTTAAATTTAAATGATAAACAGGCTAAAGACTTTCTAAATACTATTAAGACATATTTCTTCGATTATGGAACTAATCAAAGATATTATATTAAGCTTGATAAGGTAAAAATTGAGTTAACTGGTAATGATTCCCACTGGTATCGTTGTGAGAAATGTGGAAAAATATCTCCATATAAGTTGGGGGAATACTGTGGAGCTTGTTTTGATTCTAAAAATCTTCATATTATTACCAATGGTGATTTATCTAGATTTGATTTTTGGCGCAAACCTGTGTTGTCTTCGTTGAATGAAGGTGCGAGGATTCATACGATAAATACAGAGGAACATACTGCCCAGTTGTCCCACAAAGAAACAACAAGTGATATTCTAAGTAAAACAGAAGATTATGAAATTCGGTTTCAAGATATTGATGTAGGAGAAAATGGAGAAGCTTCTATTGATGTATTGAGTTGTACAACTACTATGGAAGTCGGAATTGATATTGGTTCTTTGACTGCTGTTGGACTTAGAAACATTCCTCCAATGCGTGAAAATTATCAACAAAGGGCGGGCCGTGCAGGTCGTAAAAATGCTGGAATTTCAACAATTGTAACATATGCTTTTGGAGGAGTTCATGATAGCCATTATTTCAACCATCCTGATGAGATGATTTCTGGACAGCCAAGAAAGCCTTGGATCGATAGGGACAACCCTAAAATCAAACAACGTCACTATAATATGAAAGCACTAAATTCATTTATGGCATCTGAAACGATGAAAAGTCAATATGATAGTATTGTTAAAGTTGGTATAGTAACGTTTTGTAAAAAATTTGGAGATGCATTTATTAGTCATGCAATGACTTTAGAGTTTCCAACAGATGGAACAATTGAAATGTTTGAAAAGATTAGAACTATGGTTCTTTCAGAAGGGAAGCAGTGTGAATTCTACAACGATGATGAGGAAACATCTGCGTTTGATGTTTTTTATTCAGAAGGTTTTATTCCATCATATTCATTTCCAAAGAATGTTGTGAGTTTCTATGTAGAGAAAGAGTCGGAGAATCGAAAAGGTGGGGCTAAGGATATTAGATATGCTCCTGAGCGAGATATAGCTGTAGCAATTAGTGAATATGCTCCTGGAAGATTTATTACAATTGATAAAAAGATCTATAAGAGTGGTGGACTTTATAAAAATCCCAAACCAAAAGGTTTTGACTCTAATCAAGCAGAATATTATTTTATGAGTAAAGATTATAAGAAAGAGATTATAGTTTGTACCGAATGTAACTGGTTTGATGATGATAAAGAAGAATATTCTGAATGCCCTTATTGTCATGCCTCAGTTGAACGTCATACGATGGTTAAACCTTGGGGGTTTGCTCCTGTTAGAGGTGACGCTGTTAAGTATGAGGATGAAGATGAAGAAAAAACGTTTGCTGAAGCCCCTTATTATTCTTATGTTCCTAAGGAGACTGAATTACAGGCGTTTAGACAGAGCCATATTAGATTTGCAAATTTACAAAACAGAAAAGTTCTTACTGTAAATATGGGTAAAAAGAAAAATGGATTTAATATTTGTAAAAAATGTGGTGGGGCTGAGGTTGCAACTACATTAGCACAACATGAATTTAAATTTTCTCAACCATATCACGCAAAAACTCTTTGTAGACATGAAGGCTGTGTAGAAACTAATATATATTTAGGTTATGAATTCCTCACAGATATGTTTATGTTAGATATACTTTACGATACTAATTTACTAGTATCTAAAAGTGATAATGAAGAGAAGAGTATCCTTAAATCAGCAGCTACGACATTACATGAAGCTGTTAAGAAAGCAGTATCCTTATCATTAGACATTGATTTTAATGAAATTAGTGGAGGCTGGAGAACAAGATATGAGGAAAACGGAGAAGCCCATATAGAGATGTTCTTCTATGATAATCTTGCTAGTGGCGCAGGGTACTCCTCACTTATAGGGCAGGATGGTATTTTGGAAGATGTACTTTTTAGAGCCAAAGATATTTTGTCTAGTTGTAATTGTTCAAAATCTTGTAGAAACTGTCTAGATAATTTTTATAATCAGAGAAACCATTCTATTTTTGATAGAAAGCTTGGATTGCAACTACTTGAGTATGCATTAGAAGGTAAATATCCTCAGGACTACTCTCTTGAAGAACGGGAGGTATTCTTAGCTCCACTTAAGAAGTTGATTGTTGAATCAGGTCATTCAGTTGATGAACAAGGGATTCAATTTGAAGTAATTCCTTCTCTAAGAAAACGTATTAGAGATGAGAAGCATAAGTTATATCTTAATCCATATAATTTATCCGAGTGGCTACCTAATACATTTTTAGAATACTTAGATAAAATTCATGAATATTAATAAAAAGAGAGGAGGTGTCATATATATGTTTTACTCACCCTTGCGTTATCCTGGTGGTAAAGCCAAGTTAGCACGGTTTATGGAGTTTATAATAAAGGAAAGAGGATATATTGGTGGTACTTATATCGAACCATTTGCAGGCGGTGCAGGTATAGCAGTTGAATTATTACTGAGAGATGTAGTAAGCAGAATTGTCATTAATGATTATGATAAAGGTATCTGGTCTTTTTGGAAAGCAATCTTAACAGAAACCGAAAGGTTTATTAGCGAAATACGTACTGTTCCACTTACAATGGATGAATGGGAAAAGCAAAGAGCCATTTGCTTAAGGTATAACAAAAAATATAGCTTCGAATTAGGTTTCGCTACTTTCTATATGAACCGTACTAATCGATCAGGGATAATAAAAGGTGGAGTTATTGGTGGTTTACAACAAACCGGAAAGTGGAAAATAGATGCTCGTTTTAATAGAGAAAGTTTAATATCAAGAATTGAGAGTATTGCTTTTAGAAAAAAAGATATACGTCTATACAACCAAGATATAACGACTTTTATTGAACGGTATATGCCCTTATATGCAGACAAGGCGATGATATATTTTGACCCTCCATATTTTAAAAAAGGGAAGCAACTGTATATGAATTTTTTCGAGCTTGAAGATCATAAACGTATTGAGCGTGTAATTAGAAAATCCGTTGAGTGTGATTGGATTGTTACATATGATAATGCACCGGAAATAAGAAAAGTATATGCTTTATATCCCATGATGTTGTATGATTTAAATTATAGTGTTTCAAAAAAATGTAGAGCGAGCGAGTTGATGGTTTTTAAACGAGATAGCTTAATACCACAAAACGAATTGTTAAATCAAAATAATATATATATTAATTTAAGAAGTATGAATAATGATTTATAATCATTTCCTAACTAAGTTTATATATAATTATCCAGTTGAAATCGTATATTAATTTTCATAATGAAAATTAATGGATAGGGATATTGGAAGAAGATATATTAATAAAATAATTTCCTTATACTAATATAGCGACTAGTTACTTACTAGTCGCTATCACTGTTATTGTCTTTAGACTGGTTCGCGACGTAGTCGCGAATCATTAAACCACCCGCTATGCGGGTGCGGCAACGAAAGTTATACAAAAAAATCACCTTGCTTAAGTATAATGTAGGTGTTCAAGCCGCATTATATGCAAAAGAAAGGTGATTTTATATGGCAACAAAGACACAGAGCCTTGCGCACACAAAATGGTTATGCAAATACCACATAGTATTTACACCTAAGTATAGACGTAAAGTTATATATAATCAATACAGAAATAGTTTACGTGAAATATTGAGACGTTTATGTGAATATAAGGGCGTCAAGATTATAGAGGGGGAGCTTATGGCTGATCATGTGCATATGCTAGTATTAATCCCACCTAAAATATCAGTATCATCTTTTATGGGATACTTAAAAGGGAAAAGTGCACTAATGATGTTCGATAAACACGCAAACTTAAAGTATAAATTTGGAAATAGACACTTTTGGTCCGAGGGTTATTATGTTAGTACAGTAGGTTTAAATGAGGCTACAGTAAAGAAATATATACGTGAGCAAGAGTTACATGACCAAATGAAAGATAAACTTAGTGTAAAAGAATATGAGGACCCTTTTAAGGGTAGCAAGTAATACATATCCCCTTTAAGGGAAACGTTACGAGTCAATGGCTATGCGGCTTGAACGTAGTGAAAGCCAGCGCCTTTAGACGCTGGCCTAGTACTACGGGCTTATAGCCCGTGAGCAAACCACCCGTTTTACGGGTGGTTCTGATTATCTTAATTTTTACAGTTATTCAGATATCGTAATGAGCCCGTTTTCACAGATCCAATGTCTATCCCCTACAGCTTCTACTTCGCTTTCATCATGAGTCACCCATACGCAAGGTACATCCCATTCGCGAATAATGGACACGAGGTCTTCACGCACTTGTTTTCGTAAATTCCAATCGAGTGCCGACAAAGGCTCATCAAGGAGCAGAGTAGTCGGTTTTGAGTAGAGTGCACGGCCTAGTGCAACCCGCTGTTGCTCACCACCAGATAAGCTACCAGCCTTGGTATTACGATATTTCTCTAAACCTAACCGTTGTAACAGTGTATCACACATGTCAGGTGTGCCTCGTTTACTATAGGTAATATTATGTTCTACCGACAAGTGAGGAAATACAATATTACCTTGCGGCATATAGCCTACTTGCCGTTTTTGAGCGGGCACCCAAATTTTTTGAGCTCGATCAACCCACGTTGTTTCATCGTATTGAATAGTGCCAGTAGTAGGTTTTACAAGACCTGCAATACATTTGATAAAGGTACTTTTACCACTGCCGGATTGACCAGTCAGCACAGTAATGCCAGAAGGCAATGCCCCATCAGCTTTCACAGTCACAGAAGGTCTAGCTACAGTAAAGGAAAATGTAATCATAGAACCTCCTAATTATTCTCTGTATGACGGAACAAGGACCCCTTCGTAATGAGGTGAATACCGCTCAACAATGCCAATGTAAGGACACAAATATAAACAACAAGCTCAAAGGCATCCATGTACTGCCCTGCCTCTACGTAGGAGTAAATAGCTAACGGCATAGTACGAGTTACCTTCGGAATATTACCAGCGATTAAGATGGTAGCACCAAATTCCCCCATGGCACGGCAGAACGCCAAGATGCTACCTGTTAAAATACCTTTCCATGCAAGAGGCACAGATATGGTAAAGAATATACGCAATTCTGAAGCGCCCAATGTACGCGCTACATCCTCCATATTATGATCGACGGACTGCAACGCAGAACGCACCGTTTGATAAAATAGGGGGAATGCAATGACAGAGGATGCAACGACTGCACCAGAAGCTGCAAAGACTACACTCATGCCATGAGCTTCGAGCCACGCACCGAACGCATATCCTGGAGTAAACACCATGAGAAGTGCAAAACCAACAACCACTGGTGGCAACACAAGGGGCAATGTAATTAGGGCATCTAAAATAGCCATACCGCCCCACTTACAACGATTCATCCAATAACAAGCACCTAAGCCTATAACAATAACGATGATAAGAGCAATGCTCGCCACCCATAAGGATAGCCAAAATGGACTCATGACACGCCCCCTTTCTATCAATAAGACTAAAATCAGTAATAATAAAAATACATCTAGTTTTAAAATGATTTACTTATTTGCATCATATAGCATATGAAAATGTATGTCTAACATATTCATAATAATATCTATATTGTATCATAAGAAAACGCTAGCCCTGAAAGCTAGCGTTTAACTCTTATTTAGAAGGAGAGAAACCGTATTTTTCTAATACTTTTTGGCCTTCTGGGCTCATTACATATTGGTAAAAGTCTTTTGCCAATGCGTTGTCATATTTTTTAATGATACCGATTGGATAGATGACTGGATCATGGGAATCAGCCGGTGTTACAGCAGAAATTTGAACCGCATCACCTGCAGCAATAGCATCTGTTTTATAGATAAAGCCAGCATCACCAGCACCTTGGCTAATGGATGCTGTTACAGCTTTTACGTCTTTAGCATATACTACATTTGGTTCAACTTGTTCCCAAACACCTAATTTTGTTAATACTTGTTTACCATAATTACCAGCTGGCACTGTTTCAGGATTACCTAAAACGATACGTTTAACAGAAGCAATTTGATTTAATTCAATTTTAGGTTGGCCTTTTGGAACTACAAGAACTAATTCATTAGTTACAAATGGTTTAACATCTGTTACAAGGTCTTTGTCTTGCAACATTTTCATATTCTTTTCGTCAGCAGAGATGAATAAGCTAGCTGGTGCGCCTTGTTCAATTTGTTGGCGCAATGTGCCAGAACCAGCAAAGTTAATAGCAATTTGGTCGTCTGATAAGTTATGACTCTTTTTGTAGGACTCTGCCAATTCAGTAAGAGCACCTTTCAAGCTCGCTGCCGCTTGTACAGTAATCTTTTCAGATGTGCTTGGTTTAGCAGAATCTGCTGCTTTGTTTGTGTCACTACCACACCCCACTAACAAGGCCAGCATGAAAACGCTCATTAATACTAATAGAATTCGTTTCATAATTCCTCCTGTGCATCCCTTTGGACTCCACACTGTGAAAGCTATGGTTACTCACCGTAGAGACACATTCAAAGAACAAACTAAATATACAATATATTCACATTATACTATATATTTGTTAATTAATATGTATGTAAAAACTCACATTTTGCATATATATTTCTGATGAATACCATAAGAAATCATAATGGATAAAACTTTTAAGCCCAGAACAATACATACTATGGTATGATAATACTATACATTAAATCCATACTAAATTAATAAGAAACTCTAGGTGAGATAATGAATATATTCGAGCTAATAGGACATATATTTATGAACTCTATGATTCCTATTTTTATACTGATAGGCGTAGGGTTTATATTGGATAGAAAATTTAAACTAGATTTATATACGCTGAGTAAACTAAACTTCTATATATTATTGCCTACCTTTGTATTTAGGGCTATGTATGAAGCTAAATTTACATCAGGTACGTTAGAAATCGTATTTTGTGCACTAGTTGTACTCATACTGAACTCTATCCTTTCAGGTGTAGTCGGCAAAATACAAGGTTATGATGTAGCAAAAATCGCCACATTAAAGAACTGCGTTATGTTTAACAATGTCGGCAATATGGGCATCGCCCTTGCCATCTTTGTATTTACCAATGTGCCTTACGTCATCGATGGCGCAACCCCCTATGCTGATTTAGGTCTTGTCAGCGTCGTATCCATTATGATTATACAGACCATTACAAGTAATACCTATGGTTTCTACCAAGCTGGTGCTGGGCGTTTGAGCACAAAGGATGCGTTAAGCGTAGTCTTCCATATGCCTATGGTATATGCTATACCGCTTGCATTACTTTGCCAGCTCTTACCATTTGATTTACACGGTCTATTCTTCTTTGCCCCTCTTAAAATCTTTGCTAATGCCTTTGTAGGCGTAGCTATGATCGCTTTAGGGGTGCAGATTAACAGAACGCCATTAAACTTCTTTAAGGCGGATGTTATGCTCGCTACATCCTTACGTCTCGTCGTAAGTCCTCTCATTGCTGCAGTTATTACTATATTATTTATAATGTTCTATGGTCCTATGCACCCGATTGCAGCGCAAACGATTGTCATCACCTATAGCGTACCAACAGCCATCAATATGGCCCTTATTGCTATCGAGATGAAAAACAATCCAGAATACGCTACGCAAATTGTAATGGGTACAACCATACTATCAGCAGTAACTATGCCACTATTTATTACGATAGCCTATTACCTCTTCCCTTTATATTAATACTAGTATACCTATACAAAAAGGAGCCGTATATGATATGTACCCCCTTTACTGGACAACCAGTAAAGGGGGTATTTTCATGAGATA
>ERZ773256.69-NODE-69-length-15157-cov-5.01364_pt1 | contig 15157 bp, 13 predicted proteins | sample MGYA00580513_ERZ773256 | MGnify/ENA primary metagenome ERZ773256 (study PRJEB29015, sample SAMEA2738147) | human oral metagenome | biome: human oral; feature: human-associated habitat; material: saliva | place: China | collected 2201 ... | reverse complement strand
ATGTATTGGCTTCCTCTCGTTTGTGGCGTAAAATTGCTCAAGAGAAAGCTTCAGCTAATCCAGATATCGCAACAGATTACTTCTACGTAGATAACACAGCGATGCAACTCGTTGTAAATCCTGCACAATTCGACGTTATCGTTACAACAAACTTGTTCGGCGATATCTTGTCTGACGAAGGCGCTGTTATCTCTGGTTCCATCGGGCTTTTACCATCTGCATCCATGGGTACAGGCACAGCATTGTACGAGCCAATCCACGGTTCTGCACCAGACATTATGGGCCAAAACTTGGCGAACCCATTGGGTACAATCTTGTCCGCAGCCATGATGTGCCGTCACTCCCTTGATTTGCCTCAAGTGGCTGATGCAATCGAAAAAGCTGTTGAACAAGTACTCGTTGATGGTTACCGCACAGGCGATATCTACCGTGAAGGGTTAAAACGCGTAGGTACCACAGAAATGGCGCAAGCTGTTATCGAACGTCTTTAATACTAAAAAATAAGAGAGAGGGAGAAGGTCCCTCTCTTTTTTCGAGCGGGAGGGGTTATGTTACCATATGTTCTTCTAGCCTTATCTATAGGGCTAGAGTTGTTTGCAACGACCATGCTAAAAGCATCTGACGGATTTACGAGACCGTTGCAGACCATTGCGTGTGCGCTTGGGTACATAGGGTCGTTTTATACGTTAACCCATGTGTTGAAATATATTCCGCTGAGCGTTACCTATGCTACATGGTCTGGCGTGGGGCTTGTTGTGACAACTTTGATTTCTGTCTTTATCTTTCACGAAGGCATTAATATTTACACTGTGCTAGGTATTGCTTTAATCGTAGTAGGCGTAGTGATCCTTAATTTGTGGGGAAATGTAGGACACTAGATATATTAACTAAGGAGGCCTTTATGAATTCTTCGATGTATCGAAATCTAACCATTACTGCTTTGTTGATGGCATTAGCCATCATGATTCCTATTATGATGCCTCTGAAAGTTGTCATTCCACCGGCGTCGTATACGTTGGCTAGCCATGTACCTATATTCCTAGCTATGTTCTTGTCTCGCAAGATGGCCGCTTGTGTAGTCATAGGTTCTACACTTGGTTTCTTTGTAGCCGGCTTCCCGCTTGTCATTGTTATGCGCGCGGCCTCTCATATCATCTTTGCCTTGATGGGGGCTTACTATATTAAACATCATCTAGGCGTATTGACTGGGGCGTTATCCTTTGCTGCTTTCAACCTTGTATGTGCCATCATTCACGCCATCGGTGAAGTACTTGCATGCCTCTTGTTCTATACTACGACTACAATGCCGAATATCGATCTTATCTACGTTGTATTTGTCCTTGTAGGTGGCGGTACCATCATTCATAGCATGGTTGATGGATATATTGCGTTATATATCTATAAAGCTATCCCTGGATTATCTAAGACTGGAAATCAATAGTCGGACGTTATCCTAGATTATCTAAGCTAGATAATAAACAATCCACTATTAAAACTGTATATAGTCGTAACCACTCATGGGAAATCCATTGTACGCTAATGTACAGCATATGATTTCCTATGAGTGGTTTTTTATAATAATTCTCAAATCTGTACCTACAGATACAGACTTAATAATGCGATATGGGTATAATAAAGCCATAGTTAATGACCGAGTTGTGATATATGCATAGCAGTATAGATAGTTCTATACATAGATACCACATAGGCCATAAATATTGTTGATTGTGAAAGACTTTCACAAGAATTATGGAGGTTATTATGAGAAAGCATATAAAAAATAACGTATCTTGGGTTGGTAAAATTGACTGGGAATTACAAGAGTTCCACGGTTCAGATTACAGCATTAACAATGGCTCTAGCCAAAATGCGTATTTGATTGAAGAGGAAAAGACAGTCCTCATCGATACTGTGTGGAAACCTCATTCCACAGAATTTATTGATAACTTGGAATCTGAAATTGATTTAAACAAGATTGATTTCATCGTATGTAACCACGGCGAAGTCGATCACAGTGGTTCTTTGCCAGCATTGATGGAGAAAATTCCTAATACTCCGATTTACTGTACAGAAAACGCTGTTAAGTCCTTGGTTGGTCAATACCATCATCCAGAATGGAATTTTAAAACTGTGAAAACAGGGGATTCCGTAGATATCGGCAACGGTAAATCTTTGGTATTCGTTGAAATGCGCATGCTTCACTGGCCTGATTCCATGGCGACGTATATGACTGGCGACAATATATTGTTCTCCAACGATGCCTTTGGTCAACATTTTGCGGTAGAAGAATTGTGGGCTGATAAGGCTGATCAATGCCGTCTATGGGCAGAGGCGATGAAATATTACGCTAATATTTTGAACCCATTCTCTCCATTGGTAAAAGCAAAGGTTGAAGAAATTCAAAAGTTAAACTTGCCAATCGATATCATTGCTACAAGTCATGGTGCTATTTGGCGTGAAAACCCATTGCAAATCGTAGAGAAATACTATGAATGGTCCCAAGCATACCAAGAAGACCAAATTACAGTCGTATATGACACCATGTGGGATGGTACGAAGAAATTGGCTCATAAAATTGCTGATGAAATTGCAAAACAATCTCCTGATACACGAGTTAAGATCTTTAATATCAGTAAAACCAATAAAAATGACATCATGACAGAAGTATTCAAGTCTAAAGCCATTGCTGTTGGTTCCCCAACTGTAGGGAATAGTGTATTATCTGCCGTAGCTGGATGGCTCGACTTCTTACGTGAGTTGAAGTTTAAAAACAAAAAGGCTGCTGTATTCGGTACCTACGGTTGGTCTGGTGAATCTACAAAGGTACTTCGTGAAGAATTAACTAAATATGGATTCTCTGTTGTTGAACCAGAAATCAAATGTAACTGGAACCCAGATACAGATGATTTTGGCAAAGCAGAAGAACTTGTAAAAGCCTTATTGGCTTAATATATAAAAAGCTCCTAACGTTCATATAACGTAGGAGCTTTTTGGTTTTTATGATCTATTTGGAATTATATGAGTATTATATATAGATTAAGTCTTATTTTTGTAAGCTTATACGAATATGTGTGGCGATATGTGTATACTAATCTTAAGTATTTACGTAGATGTGTTATGCTATTAAGTATAAAAATAAAAAAAGTATAAAATTCAGAAAAATGATTAAATATTCTATTCTATAAAAATTCAGAAAGTGTTCATGAAATTAATGTGAATAAGGACTGATAGGCTATTTGAAATATTTATAAAACTTATTAAAGCGACGATTATTTATAAGTTATACAAAATATATTCTGTAGAATCCTTAAAAAGCTGTGACTTTTCTTACTCATCATTAAAAATGATGAGTATATTGATACAACAAAGAATGCCAGTAATCATGCTATTTTTTGGAATTATGAAGAGTTATTAATGAACTTTATATGGGAAAAAGGCTTGTTTATATCGTAAAACTTTGATATGCTATGCGGGTAATCAACAATATAAATTTTTCTTAAATTGAATCGAATATATTTCTTATGTGAGACGTGAGAAGTATATTTTATCAGCCCGAGGAGAGAGGCGGAACTTAGAGAGGTTGAAAAATTGTATTGTGTTTGGTTAAGAATTTTAATTTAGTGAGGGTGTAAGATGAGAGAAAACAAACATTCCAAAAAATTAGCGTTTGCTGTATTGGCTGCTGCTGCAGCTGTAGGTGCCACTGTTGCTCCTGTAAGTGCAGCAACACCTGTATCTACAGCAGATGGTTTTATTTTTGCAGCCGTAGGTGATCAAGCTGGTCAAACCCCAGATACTACACATAATAGTATTTCTTATGGTACTGTTGCAAATGGTACAGCTACTAGCATCGCTGTAGGTCAAGGCAATACAATTACAAGCGCTAATGGTTCTAGCAGTGCATACGGTAACCAAAACTCCATTAATGGTAACCAAGCTAATGCTTTCGGTGATGGCAATACTGTAACAGGTGCATTTGCACAAGCTTTCGGTGATAGCAACGTAATTAACGGTACAAATGCTATCGGTTATGGTTATAACAATACTGTAGCTGGTACAACTACAAACTACCGCGATCGTACTTTCGATAATGAACCTGATTCAGCTACACTTCAAACTGGTTCTTGGAACAGTAATTCTGTAGCTATCGGTTCTAAAAACACTGCATTAGGTAGCTCTGCATTGGCAGTAGGCAACGAAGCAAAAGCTAAAATGAGCGAAACAATCGCTATCGGTCACGAAGCTCAAGCTGACAAAACTTGGGGCATTGCAATCGGTACTCGTGCAACAGCTTCCGATGTACGTTCTTTAGCTCTTGGTCACCAAGCAAAATCCGCTGGTTACAAAGCTAATGCTATCGGTGCTGATGCTACAGCTAATGGTAACCATGCTAATGCTATTGGTTCCTCTGCAACAGCTACTGGCGATCATGCACAAGCATTCGGTGCTGGTGCTCAAGCAACAGGCGTACGTACTAACGTATTCGGTTCTGATGCAGCTGCAACTGCTGATTACAGCATTGCAATCGGTAACAAAGCTAATGCATCCACTGCAAACTCTATTGCATTAGGTGCTGACTCCACTACTCGTTCTGCAACAAGTGTAACTAACGCAACTATAGCTAGACATACATTTGGTGGCTTTGCAGGTACTAGCCCTGTAGGCTCTGTATCCGTTGGTAAAGCTGGCCAAGAACGCCAAATTCACAACGTAGCAGCTGGTAAAATTTCCGCTGATTCCACAGATGCTGTAAACGGTAGCCAATTGTACTCCGTAGCAAATGATTTACAAACTCAAATCAACAACTCCACACCAGGTCAAATCAACAATAATATTACTAACTTGAACAACCGAGTTGGCACTGTTGAAAAACGCGTTAATAAAGTAGGTGCAGGTTCTGCTGCATTGGCTGCTTTACATCCATTGGACTTCAACCCAGATGACAAATGGACAATCGCTGCTGGTTATGGTCACTACCACAATGCTAACTCCGCTGCATTGGGCGCTTTCTACCGTCCTAACGAAGACACAATGTTCTCCGTTGGTGGTACTGTAGGTACTGGCGAATCTCAATTGAACGCTGGCGTATCCATCCGTCTTGGTAAACGTTCCCCTGAGTCCCGCTCTCGTGTAGCTATGGGTCGTGAAATTGCTGAATTGAACGCACGTCTTCAAGACATGGAAAACAAATACAACAACTTGTTACAAATCTTGACTCCACATGCAATTGATCCTAGCAAAACTGCTGAATTCCCAGATGTTCCTCGTAATCACTGGGCTTACCAATACATTAGCCAATTGGCTGGTAATGGTATCCTTGTTGGCTACCCTGATGGCACATTCAAAGGCGACGTTAAGATGACTCGTTACGAATTCGCTACTATGTTGTACCGTGCACTTCAAAATGGTGCTCCTATCGATGACAACATGAAACGTGCTATGAACGAATTTGGTCCTGAATTACAAAATATTCGTCTTAACCACTACCGTGTTGACCGTATTTCTGGTGCTGACAACGATCGTCATAAAACAGAACGTGTTCGCGTTAACAACGAACCTAAAAACCAACGCGACGTATACGGTTCCCGTATTAACCAATAATACGTTGATAACAACTTCCCCTCGAGCTTGTGAAAGCTCAAAAACAGGATGTATCCTAGTGATACATCCTGTTTTTTTATGCTTATATAGAATTGATATATTAACCCTGAAATATAAATAGTGAAATTAATATTTATACATCTTATGTATGTTGGATAACTTTTATAATAGAAAAATACTAGTATTACAATATGTTATTCTGTGTTTTCTTATTGGGTATAAAAACTTCATATAATATTTATGTAAAAATCTTGAAAGTAAATACATATAGGTGTATAATAACGTTCATAAGTAATAAATATACATAGTTTATGAATAAAAATATAGATATGAGGGAAAGACCATGAAAGAATTTAGACAATTAACTGTAGCAGATACAGCGGAATATCATAAGGTATTAATCGACGGCTATGCAGCGATTAAGGACTATCCGATTACATTCGATGCTATCGATTTTACAGAGGAAGAATCCAAAGAATGGATCGAGACCTATCCTGTATATGGATTGTATATTGATGGACAACTTGTAAGCTCTATTACATTCTGTATGCCGTGGGTGAAATATTCTACACCGGATAAATTTCCACACATCGCTCACTTTGTAACCGCACCAGAGTTTAAAGGAAAAGGTTATGCTCGGGAAACTCTTGGCTATGCTGAAGAATTATTGATTAACCAATTTAAAACGCCTGCTGTTACATTGGGGACTGCAAAAGAACATCCATGGTTGCCTAAAATGTATGAGTCCTTTGGCTTTAAGGCCTATGACAAAGTTCATTTTAGAGGTAAACAACATACTACCATACTTTTCAAAAAAGATTTATTATAGAAAGCAAACCTTATACACTACTTACCTTTGATTTAGAATGTCTTTATAATTCGACATAATAACAGAATCAAATGTAATTGATGTATAAGGTTTATTTGTTTATGCAAAAAATACATGTTTGGGTATATAATGTAAACATATGTAGTATGTCTATGGACTATGGGATAGGGTCATGGATGTTTTTTTGAAAGGATGTGAGACTATGTTAGTCTTATCTGGTATTTTAGTGATGGTCATCGGTCTGATGCTGCGCTTTAATGCCTTGTTAGTTGTCGTAGCCGCAGGTTTTGTAACGGGCCTTGCAGGTGGTCTCAGTATCAACGATATCGTTGGTGCCATTGGGGAGGCTTTCGTTAAAAATCGTTATATGTCATTATTTATTTTGATTTTACCTGTTATTGGTCTTATGGAACGTCATGGCTTACGTGAACGGGCAGAAATTTTGATCGGTAAGATCAACGCAGCTACTGCTGGTCGTATCTTTATGATTTACTTATTTGTACGCCAAGTAACAGTAGCCTTTGGTATTAACATGTCTGGTATGGTTGCTATGGTTCGTCCATTGATTGCTCCTATGAGTGAAGCTGCTGTAGCACAAGGTCGTCCAGTATCTCAACGCACTCTAGATAAGGTACGTGGTATAGCTGCTTCTGCAGATAATACAGGTAACTTCTTTGGTCAAAACTTATTCCTTGCTGCTGGTGGTTTATTACTCATCAAAGGCGTTATGGAACAATTGGGCTATTCTGTTGAATTAACAGATATGGTATTGTACGGATTGCCAACTGCTGTTTGTGCATATATCGTTAACTTCATTCGCTTTATTATCTTCGATAAAACAATTCAAGCCTATGTAGCTCGTGACGAAGCAGATATGAAAGCTGGTAAATTAGTACCTAATGAATTTAATATACTTGTTACACCAGAAGAATTAGCGAAAGGGGGCAAATAATATGTTAGAACTACTCTATAAAATGCAGCCCTTAGATTATGTATATCTTCTCGTAGGGATTATTCTATTTATCTTTGCCATTCAATCATTTTTAGATAAAGAACATAAATATCGCATTGGTACAGGTCTATTTTGGTTATTGTATAGTGTATCCTTTATCTTTGGGTCTTATCTCTCCAAGGAAATCAATGGTTGGCTTGTAATTGCTATGGCGGTTATCGTGTTGGTAAAACAACTTGGCAAAGGCAATTACTTTGAATCTGCTATCGAATTTAAAAAAGGCGAAGCAGTTCGTATTGGTAATGTTATCTTTGTTCCAGCTTTGCTTGTTGGTATCATTACCTTCGTAATCGGCTTCTTTACTAAACTAGGTGCTCTTGTAGGTCTCGGTATCGCCGCAATCATCGCTATGTGTGCCGCTCTTTACATCACTAAGGGTAACCTTAACCAAGGTTTCCATGAAGGTCGTCGCCTTATCGATGCAATCGGTTGGACTGCTATTTTGTCCCAATTATTAGCGGCTCTCGGCTATCTATTTAATTTGGCTGGCGTTGGTAAAATTATCTCCAGTGCCGTCGCAAGTGTAGTACCAGCTGACAATGTATTCCTCGTTGTTGTAGCATACTGTATCGGTATGGTTATCTTCACAATGATCATGGGTAACGCCTTCGCTGCATTTGCCATGATTACAAGTGCCATCGGTATTCCAATGCTCGTAGTAGCTCATGGTGCTAACCCAGCTGCTGTCGGTGCTATTGCAATGCTTGCTGGTTATTGCGGTACATTGATGACTCCTATGGCGGCCAACTTTAACATCGTACCGGTAGCGCTCCTTGAAATGCGCGATCAATACGGCGTTATTAAAGCACAACTTCCAATTGCATTAATTATGCTTGTATTAAATATCCTATTAATGTATTACTTTATTTAACCTTTTTCTTTGAAAAACGATATTCTTATGAGAGCGGATGTTATATACAATCTACTATGATGTAGTTTTGAGGTAGGATTGTCCTTATAAAAACATGTACTTATTGATATAAATCATAGAATATCGTTATGAGGTAGTGTGATGAAAACAATTTTGATTACCGGTTTTGATCCATTCGGCGGTGAACCTATTAATCCTGCTTGGGAAGCGGTAAAAACAATGGATGGTTATACCGATGGTGATTATAAGGTAGTGACTCAAATGGTTCCTACTGTACGTTACACATCTGTTGATACTGTGAAAGCTGCGGCTGAAGAGTGCCAACCAGATTTCATTCTATGTGTAGGTCAAGCAGGCGGTCGCCCAGATATTACAGTAGAACGTGTTGCTATTAACTGTGATGATTTCCGCATCCCAGATAATGGGGGCAACCAACCGGAAGATGAACCTGTTGTAGCCGATGGCCCTAGTGCATACTTTGCGACATTGCCTATTAAAAACATCGTTAACGCATTGCATCAAAATGGTATTCCAGCTAAGGTTTCTAATACAGCGGGTACCTTCGTATGTAATCACTTGATGTATGGTGTATGTCATTATGCAGCGCAAAAGGGCAACATCAAAGCGGGCTTCATGCATATTCCGTACTTGCCATCCCAAGTAGTGGATAAACCAAATCAACCAAGCATGGCTGTTCAAACTGTACGTGCCACATTAGAAACCATCGTTCACGTATTAGCTCATGGTGAAAGCTACAAGGCACAAGATATTAACTATACAACACCGCACGAATAAAAATCTCAGAAGTACTAGTGTTTACTTCTGGGGAGTGTGTAGTGATAGATTTAGCTTTCAATCACTATATAATGTAAGATTTAGTTCTTGATTACTATGTTATTTCGGTATGTACTTGAGTACATAAAATAAATTTAATATATGAGATATTGTGTGATATCTATATGAGAGAAGGTCTTTTTAATGAATAAAAAGTTGGTAGCAAGTTTAGTTTCCTGTATGGTATTAGGTTCTGTAAGTGTGTATGCAGCCAATCCATTTTCCGATGTAGATGCTTCTAGTTGGGCGTACCAATCTGTTGAGCAATTAGCGAATGCAGGGATTATTAATGGGTACCCAGATGGAACTTTCAAAGGTAACAATCCTATTACGCGATACGAAATGGCTCAAATGGTAGCTAAAGCTATGGCTAACCAAGATAAAGCCAATGCGGAACAACAAGCTATGATTAATCGCTTGGCAGACGAATTTGGAAATGAACTCAACACATTAGGTGTACGAGTAGCCAAATTAGAAAATCAAGTAGGGAATGTAAAGGTGACTGGTAATTACCGTTTGCGTTACCGCGGCAGCGAGTTGAAAAATGATACCTATGCGTATGGTAAACATTCCTCCTTTGATTATCGTGCTCGTGTGATCTTCAATGCTAAGGTTAACGATAAAACTGATGCGGTTGTACGTATTCAAGGTTCTAGTGAATTCGGCAATAGCAATGCTACACAAGGTAAAATTAATCTTGCCTATGTAGATCATCATTTTGGTAAAGACACTACATTGCGCGTAGGTCGTCAACTCTATACACCAGGTCTAGGCCTTATGTATGATGATCTCGTTGATGGTGCTCGCCTCATGTACAAACATGGCAAGCTCGATGTATCTGCTAGTTATGGTTACTGGTTGGGCGGCGCTCCTACTTACCAAACTAGAGAAAATACAGTTACTGCAGCTATGGTTGAAGTTAAGGGTAAACTTAATAAACATGTTACTCTTGGTGGTATGTATGGTCGTTTCCATGATGGTAAATTGTACCAAGGCCAAGATGTGGATGCGTTGACAGGTAAACAAGTTAAATCCTTTATTGATTCTCCATACAAAAATATTTGGGGCCTCAATACAAATATGAACTTTAACCGTTGGAATGTATTCGGCGAATGGCTTACAGCTCCAGGCGTTTCCGATTCTCATGCTTGGATGGCTAGTCTTGGCTATGGTAACTATGACATTAAGAAAGCTCATACCTATAGCGTACGCGGTCAATACTACTACCAAGAAGGAAACTCCCCAATCTTCAGTAGTGCCTTTGCGCCTGCCTATAGCTTCTACAATCAACATTATGTAGATAATAAGGGCGTAGCTCATGTACGCAATGGTTTCAAAGGCTTCGTAGCGAATGTAAACTACGTACCATTCCAAAACGTATCTATCGGTGCTTACTATGGCTTCGGTAATAAAGACATGGACGGTAATAAATTAGGCGATTACTGGCGTACAGATGTAAACTTCATGTTCTAATGTATGTTGTTTTCATAACATTACTTTCTTTAAGAAAACACTATAAGAGTATATATTTTGGTTGATAAACGTTATATAGGATTAACTAAAATACATATAATAAAAACCCCGACATCAAATTGATGTCGGGGTTTTCTGTACCCAGTTTCTATTTACAATTATTTTGTAACAACTTTAAGATCTACAGGGATTTTAGCTTCTACAGCTTCGCCTTTGATAACTTTTTGAGCTGTATCAATAGCGATTTTACCCATTTGGTCTGGTTGTTGAGCAATTGTTGCAGCCAATGTGCCGTCTTTAACAGCTTTGTCTGCATCAGCAGTACCGTCAAAGCCTACGATGAAAATAGTTTTACCTGCGGATTTAGCTGCTTGGATAGCGCCCAATGCCATTTCGTCGTTATGAGCGAAGATAGCTTGTACATCAGGGTTAGCTTGCAAGATATTAGTTGCTACGTTCAAACCTTTTGTGCGGTCGAAGTCAGCGCTTTGTTTTGCTACTACTGTTAAGTCTTTGTCAGCTACGTTGTGGAAACCTTGGCCACGTTCACGAGTTGCGGAAGCACCAGGGATACCTTCGATTTCAGCTACTTTTGCAGCTTTGCCTACTTTATCAACGATAAGTTGTGCAGCCATTTCGCCACCTTTTACGTTATCGGAAGCGATGTGAGCTACTACTTTGCCTTTATCAGCAGAGCGGTCAACAGTGATTACAGGAATGTTTTTAGCATTTGCTGCTTCTACGGAAGTAGAGATAGCTGCAGAGTCTACAGGGTTGATAATCAATACGGAAACGCCGCTTTCAAGCAAGTCAGAAATATCGTTTGCTTGTTTTGCAGGGTCGTTTTGAGCATCAACGATTTTAACTTTAAGACCAAGCGCTTTAGCTTGAGCCTCAACGCCTTCCTTCATAGTTACGAAGAATGGGTTGTTCAATGTGGAAACAGAGAAGCCGATCGTGCCGGATTTTTTGTCGCCGCCGTTATCAGCACTTTTACCACAGCCTGCTACAAGACCGATAACCATGATAGCCATCGCCAACAGTAACAATAGTTTTTTCATAGGAACCTCCTAGGCTTTCTTGCGGTCTGCAAGAACAGCCAGTAAAATAACAATACCTTTTACGACTTGTTGATAGAAACTGGAAACGTCGAGAATATTTAACCCGTTGTTGAGGGTACCGATAATTAGGGCACCAATTAATGTGCCAACGATATGACCACGACCACCAGCAAGGCTTGTGCCGCCAAGAACTACCGCTGCGATAGCGTCAAGTTCGTAGCCTGCACCTGCTGTAGGTTGTGCAGAGTTAAGACGAGATGTGATGATTGCACCAGCGATACCACAGAGCATACCAGTCAAAGCATACACGAAGATTTTAACGCGGTCAATCTTGATACCAGCAATGTAACTAACCTTTTCGCTACCACCTACGGCGTATGTTTCACGGCCTAAGGATGTGCGGCTCAATACGAACCAGAGGGCGATGAAAGCTAGGAACATTGTGATTGCAGGAACTGGAAGGCCTGCAATATCCCCTTGGCCAAAGCCGTGGAATAGAGGGTCTTGTGTAAGGCCAGAGATTGGGTTACCATCGGTGAATACCAAGGTCGCACCACGGTAGATTGTCATGGTCGCTAAGGTAGCGATAAATGGAGCTACGCGGCCATAGGTAATAACGAGACCGTTAATACCGCCCAATACAAGGCCGGCACCTGCGGCTAATACGATAGCCAATACAGGGTCAGTACCAGTTACGATGAGGTTGGCCATCACTGCACTAGAGAGGGCAAGGATGGAACCAACGGATAAGTCGATACCGCCCGTTAAGATGACGAATGTCATACCAAAGGCGATGATTGCATTGATGGATACTTGGCGCAACAAGTTACGCAAGTTAGAGAATTCAAGGAAACTGTCATTCATGACAGAGATAATGATAAATAATAGGATGAGGCCGATGAGGGGGCCTAATTTTTTTACATATTGTAGAGCTTTGTTGTCCATTATTGTCCTCCTGTGGCTAATGTCATAATCGATTCTGGTGTTGCATCGCTGCGGTCCAAGATACCTGCTACGCGACCTTCATGAATGACCATAACGCGGTCGCTCATGCCCAGCACTTCGGGTAACTCAGAGGACACCATGATAATGGACACACCATCGTTCGTTAATTCGTTCATTAAATCATAAATATCACGTTTCGCACCGATGTCGATACCGCGTGTCGGTTCGTCCATGATGATAATGGATGGCTTTTTACCAACCCATTTCGCGATAACCACCTTTTGTTGGTTACCACCGGATAGGGACGATGCCGGTTCGTGAATAGATTGTGTTTTAACGCCTAGTTTTTTAGACAATTCGTCAGCAAAGGAATTGAGCTTGCTCTTATCCAATACATGAGATGGACAAATTTCGTCAAGGTTCGGCAATGTAATATTGGAACCGATGGAGAAATCGAGGATCAAGCCTTCGCTCTTTCTATTTTCTGTGATGAAAGCAATACCAGCTTTGATGGCATCTTCTGGTTTTTTACAGTTGAGAACGGAGCCGTTTACGGTTACGGTGCCGCCATTATGTTTATCTACGCCAAAGATGGCGCGCATGATTTCTGTACGACCAGCGCCCATAAGGCCTGCTACGCCAAGGATTTCACCTTTGCGCAAGGAGAAGGAAATGTCATTGTCGAAACCTTCTGGTTTGAGGTTATCCACACTCATCACTACTTCGCCTGGTGTTGTGGTGCGGGCAGGGTAGAATTCGTCGATAGAACGGCCTACCATGTGGCGTACCACTTCGTCTACAGAAATCTCGAATGTTGGTTTAGTGATGATGGTGTGACCATCACGCATAACCGTAATCGTATCACATTCACTGAATACCTCTTCCATACGGTGAGAGATATATACGATAGCAACGCCGCGTGCTTTCATTTTGCGCATCATCTTAAACAATGTCGCCGTTTCACGTTCTGTAAGGGCCGCTGTCGGTTCGTCCATGATGACAACCTTTGCATCTAACATCAAGATGCGAAGGATTTCCGTCATTTGTTGATGACCAACGGAGCAAAGGCCTGCCTCAGTAGTGAGGGGTAACTCGATGCCTAGTTCACGGCATGTATTTTCTGCCTCAGCGAGCATCGCTTTTTTATCGAGCATACCAAATTTATTACGCTTTGGTCTCATTAAATATAGATTTTCTAACAATGTTAGATTTGGCCAAATGTTGAGCTCTTGGTGGATGAATGCCACACCGTTTAGCTCGGCCTCTCTCGGGTTTGGAAAGGTGCACTCTACGCCGTCGATGGTGATTGTACCAGCGTCTGCCTTGTGAATACCGGTAAGGATATTCATGAGGGTAGACTTGCCGGCCCCATTTTCGCCCATCAAGGCATGAACCTCGCCCTCCTTGAGGGTAATACTTACATCGCGCAGTACTTGGTTCGTACCAAATGCCTTTGCAATGCCTGACATAACAATTTCCATAACTACTCCTATATGATTGGTGAAAGTATCTATTGATGTATGCTTACAAACCTAGTTGGTTAATCCATTACTCTACGGACGATTGCTGAAAATACAATCGGCGCGCAAGATAATGTTCGCATACGGAGACGCTTCACCAGTTCTAATAATGCATTTGCATTGTTTTGTAGCTTCTTTGAAAGCTTCATGGCTTATTTCAATCCATTCGTATTGATCGGATGGGAAGGTAGACTCCAAGAAGTCATAAGCCTTAGGATTATTTTCTTTAATTTCTGTTGCCACATGAACTGCTTCGGATTTCATATGCTTAGCGATGATGGATACTACTTGCTCAAAGCTTGGTACACCGAAATCTAAAGCTAAGTCGATTTTTTGAACCCCTTCAGGTACTGGTAAACCACAGTCTGAGATACAAATTGTATCTGTGTGACCAAGATCTGCAAGAACCTTAGCGATATGGCTATTTAAAATGCCGTGTCGTTGCATGGTAAACTCCTTTTATATTTTGATGGCTGAGGTTTAACACCTCAGTCATTAACTACCTTTGTTATATAGAGGACAGATGTATTTGTTGCATGAGAATATATAGTTTGTATTTAATAGATTAATTCTCTGCTAAGAATGCAGCGACCTCGTCCTTTGTTGGCATGCCACCTTGGGCTCCTAAGCGTTGGATGGAGAGGGCTGCGGCCGCGTTGCCGTAGTGCAATGCATCGGCTAAGCTTTTACCATTAACAATAGCTGTTGCAAAGGCACCGTTGAAGGTATCGCCTGCACCAGTAGTATCTACTGGTTCAACCTTGAAGCCAGATACGGTGTGGATTTCACCACCATCTGCATAGCCTACACCTTTACTGCCGAGGGTAACGATGATTTTATTTTCGTTAGCTAACAAGGTTTCCTCTGTAGATTGATTAGGGTAGAGGGCAGATAGCTCATGCTCATTTGGCGTAATATAGGTTGCTAATTCTAACCACTCTGGGTTGAGGTCAGCCGCTGGAGCTGGATTTAAGAGGACTTTCACATTAGCCTCGTGGCAACGACGAACGA
>ERZ773256.61-NODE-61-length-16253-cov-8.50352_pt1 | contig 16253 bp, 11 predicted proteins | sample MGYA00580513_ERZ773256 | MGnify/ENA primary metagenome ERZ773256 (study PRJEB29015, sample SAMEA2738147) | human oral metagenome | biome: human oral; feature: human-associated habitat; material: saliva | place: China | collected 2201 ... | reverse complement strand
GTGAAACAACACTTGCTCCAGAAACACTAGAAAGAGAACTTAGACCACTAGAAGCTATTAAAGATCAATTCCCAAAATATCTATTAACAATGGATACGATTCAGCCAACAGCCAATTATAATGGTATTGAGAAAAAAAATATCATAGATTGGTTACTAGAATAGTAGATAATCATAAATCATACAGTTAAGTAGATTTGTAACAGTCTGTTATCAATGATTCTACCCAAATCCTAACAAGATATAAGGAATTTAGAACACTGACACTTGAAGGATAAAATATAATTTATAACTTCTGAAAACAATATTATTACTCAAGATGATGAAACTCCATAGAATTAATAAAGCTAGGAATCAAACGGAACTATAATGAAACAGAGACTAAGCAATCAGGCTTTAAAATCCTAAAAAACGCATAATATCAGGTATTGAAGAAACTTGATATTATGCGTTTTATCATGGAAATATTTCCTTCATTTTCTACTGAAATAGGGGTTGTGCTAGCTTATTTTCTCTATAAAACAATATTGAAAAAGGGAAATATGCATCCTATAATGCATTAATTAATCTCAAATAACAAATCTCTCCTCTCACTATCTATTCTCCATCATTTTACTTCACTTCAATATTCCCTTAAAACAAATTGATATTTTCATTTTCTAAGATCACTTTAATACTGCTTAATTCTTTTTCAATTTTATGTTTATTATCTTCTTTAAAACCATAAAGCAAAGCCAATCTATTGTCATAACTACATAATAGCAATCTGACAACAAAATATCTATCTAAGCTGAAATTACTTCTAGTCCCATCTTCACCAAGCTTCATAAATTCTTCATACAAATTTTCATCAAATGGTTTAAATATTGACTCCCACATCCATTTAATAAATTCTTCAGAAATAAAATGAGACACCATTGAACCTTCACATAACTCACATAAAAATTCTGATTCTCTTAAATCTTCAATGTTTTCTTTCATATATTGTCTATGAATAGATTTTTTCCATATTTTAAATTCTTCAATCTTCATTACTTCTTTATTAGACCGTTCTGAATGGGCTAGACAGAAAATCAATACTAAAATAATATCCTCTAATTTCATAAACATCAAAAGATATTCTATAGCATTATCATCGATCAAATCTTGGCTATATCCTCCACTCAATAAAATATTTTTACTATGATTAACCCGTTCGTTCATGAGATATACTGGCATGTGCTCATCACTCATCATTTTTGAGAATAAATCAATAAAATCGTTATCCTTATACTTCCTATCAATAGTCTTTAAAAAAAGAATTGAAAAAATAGATGAAAAATATTTGCTATTTCCTCCTTCTTTATCAATCTCATTAAAAACATTCAAGAAATCCATTATATCTTTAGGATTTTTCAACTGATTTAAGAAGTTAATATCTTCTACTTTTTCTAGCATTACTAAATATATCCTATAAATACAATAATTTCTTTTTGTATTATCTCGATTTAATTTACTATATGGTCGTGACAATCGAACACTTTTTATATCTCTATTACAGATTTGCCAAAATATATCTTGATAATCTTTACTCCTATAAAAGTCATTTTCTATATCAAGCAATTTCCATAAATCTATTATTGCAAGATTTATAATTTCTGTAGGCATTACCTTTAAACGATTTAAGATACTCCACTTGTGTATATAATACCAGTAAATAATGTCTAGATTTCTTTTAAGTAAAATAGCATGAATAATATACCTTATTTTTTTATTTTCTTCAGTTTCACAATACTTCTTTATTCTTTTTATTAAAATGTCTATTTTTTCTGATTCACAATGAAATGCAAGATTATAGAACTTATGTAATTCTTCTTCATTTGAACTGACATCTGTACCTCTATTTATAATGTAATCAATCCCTCTTTCAATTTTAAATTGTAAGTCATCCTCTAATCCTACTATAGTTTTAAAACTAAAAATGTTATTGAATAGTTTTTTAAAAGACTGTTCAATTTCTGCTCCTATTTTTATTTTTTCATATAAATTAGTAGTTTTATATAAATAACTTTGTGAAAAGGTTTTACTTGATAATGCTACTGACTCTATCAAAAGCGCCGTACAATAAGTTGAAATAACTACAAACGCAGAAAGCCAAATCACTTTGATATATTCGATGTTTTCATTCATACTCTTAAATACTTTATTAAATATTTCGATATTGAATTCTAACTTTGAACAGATAACAATTATTGGAAAACCAGCTATTAGCCAAAATAGAAGGCTAACAGGAAGTTCATTAAATCTTTTTAACCAGAAATTATCATGGAATTTTAATTTTTTAATATTATAACCTAAATAGAAATTATCTTTATTATCTATATCAACTGTCTGTTTCTCTAGAAAATTTGATATAAATATCATTATTGATACTAGACCAGCTGACATCAAAAACATGTCTTTACCAGTTAATTGAATCGAGATATTTCCCATCATTAAGCCTGATAATAACACTATCATCCAAATCGAAATATTTTTTATCGGATGTATTACAATTCCAAGAATAAAGAAAAATAACTTGGAAATTTCTCTTAAACAAAATGATAGCACTACTAATAATTTATAAAATAAAATGCCCTTCATACTTTACTATCCCCCTAAAGAACTATTTATTTGCTACTGATATTAAATGAGTATTCATGAAAAACAAAAACTACTATCTATAAGTCTGAGAAACCAGTACCTTTATTATATCATAACAAACATATGTTATCTGCATTAAATCTACAAACTCATAAAAGTGTAACTATTATACTTAGGTTTCCGAAAAATAATGATTTTCCCGAAAGAAATAGATCAACCTAAAAAATTACTGTCTTACTTATGTAATGTTTCTTTTTTAATATAATATAGAAATAAAAAGTATGTAAATGAAAAGATTTATCACATTACTTTTAGTGTCTCTATCTACAATTTTATTAATTGCATGTTCTAACCAATCAAGCAATTCTTTAGATGGTGAATACCGTTGAATAAACGAGAGTAGAAATGAAGTTGCCTTTACCATTTCAGGTAACAAAGGAAATAGCACAAAGGAGAGGCCGACATCTTTACAATTGATAAAGATAGTGCAACAATCGAACTGACTGGCTCTAATATCATAAACCGAAAAGAGAATTATACCTTCAAGGATGACGTATTCACTGTAGATATTTCAGGAACAAAGCAGGAGTATTACAAAAAGGATTGTGAAGAAATACAGCGACAAGTAAAACCCTCAAACTATTTGATATTCTTTATACAATAAAAACGCTTTTGTACTAACCCCAAAAGTTAGATTTTTTCTGTCTAACTTTTTGGGGTCAGTACGAGGCTGGGACAAAAGTCTAACCTTAAATATAAAAAGCGAACAAAACGAGTTATCTGACACTCAGAATTCTGTCTTGTTCGCTTTTTTGTCTAATCTATCGATTTTAAAAATTTATAATAAAGAATTCCTAAAATCAAAATCTTTTTATCTCAGCCTCTTTTTTGTCTCGCACCTAGCGGAGTGAGACGGACTAATAGTCACATAATAAAAAATTTACTTAAAGTCAGATTTTAAATACTGTAGAATAGTTCTTTCTAAAACTTACTCCCAAATTTTTTTGTAGGTAAATAAAATTCAGCATAAGGTTTCTCTAACACATACAATGATATAAACTGACATGATAAAAAATGAACATAACTAATATTATTTTCTGAAATTTCACAAATTTTCCCGTGTGCTATACTATTTCTAATATCGACTAATTCATGAATTATTCTACTATTAATTTCAAAAAATTTTGTTTTAATCTTCGGATTCAGAAATTCATAATTTCCAGCTATTTTTATTTTTAGTTGATTCCATGCTAGTAATATCCTTGTATAATTTCGACCTTTAAGAAACCTATCTAAAGAGTTTATAAGATCTCCAGATAAATTATCTATAGAATCTATATCTAATTCTGTTGATAGTGAATCAGTTAATAAATTATTTAAAAATGATTGTGTTTGAACTTTACGTTGTTGGTGTTTAGTTTTATAGAATAATCTTTCTCTTTCTATCACTAGTTTAGCAATTATCTCAATTGGTTTGAAACACATCAAAAATTCATCTTCAATATATTCTCTGTATTCATGTTGCAAACCAATACTATACATTCTCATTAAATCTAATATAAGTTGACGTTTTTTTCTATTTTTCTTTCTATTTAAACTATTTTCAATTATTTGCAATTTTGTTAGCCATTGAGACATCTTATCTTGTTGTTTTATCTCTGGTAAAACTCCATTGTATTTTGATATACTTCTTATAACAAGAGGTATATTAGTAAAAAATGACAAAATAGTTAAGCACTCTTCAATGTTTTGCTTTTGATCTGAAATGACTTGCAAATACTTAATTTCCTTAGTATATATGAACTTTAAAGTACATCTCCAAAATTTGAAGCATGCTCCGTTAGGTAAATCAAAGGCCGTTCCCCATGTATCCCATATCTCATCGAACTCATTAAAATCTATTATTGCCGTATACATTAATATAGCTCCTTTATAAAATAAATATGTTATTTCAGTTTAAATATTCTATTAGACGATTACATTTACAGTTTTTTATTTTCTTCCAAAATCTTTTTTCGTTCTTCCATAAACTCAATCAACTCTTTCTTAAATACTTCCTTTTCTTTTCAGTCAATCCTTTTAAGTTCATACGGAAAAGTAATTCAATGTTGTCTAATTCATTTGATTTTTCTTATGAGTTTCCAACTAAATAGTCAACTGTAACATCCAATACTTGTGCAATCTTAACAAGATTTTCCTGTGTTGTTTCTTAATCCACGTTCCCATGAAGCATATACCTGTTGGGAAATATTTAGTTTTCCATCTATTTGAGCTTGTGTTAGTTTTACTTGTTTCCTTAGTGTTTTCAAGCGTTCTGAGAATTCCATATGTGATCTCAAAAAATTATTTTAAATTTTTGTAGAAAATTGTTGACATCCACAACCATAGGTTATTAAATACAATTAAAAACTTTTAGTTATATAAAGATGGATTTCAAGTAATTTTAGATTATCTTTATATCGATTATCAACAAAATCCGACATTTTTTAATTCAAAATTTAGAATTAATTTGATTGAAGGAAGGGAAATATCAAATAAACAACTTACCAGTTAATCTCCATCAATGTGCAAAATCTATTGAAAATTTATCGGTTATAATAATCTCAAACGGAATACTTTTCCCATAACAATTTCCATTCTTGACTAGATATGCTTCAATATAATGCCTCCCAGTGTAAAGGGTATTTTCTTTTCTAACTCTTTTACCTTCTACTAACTCAGAATTATAGAATCCCCCACGTAAAGAATTTGCTAATTCAGCTTCCCTGCCTGTATTTGTCACCTGCCACCAAATTTCATACCCTTGTATACTATTAGCCTGTACTTCAAATTTAAGACTACCACGTTTATTCAGTTTTGTTCCGCTTTCAATCTTTTTCCACCTAAATCCTTTATATAAATAACTTGCCTTTATTGATACATCTTCTATCAAAAACTCTTTCCATTTTGAATTTTGATGATGACTTATAGAATTGACGTTAACAATTGGGAATTGTTCGCCATTACTCTTAAATAAGCTATTCCTTATAAATTTTATTTTATCTAAATAAGATAAATTATAATTTCCTACATTAAAGTCTAATTTAAGTTGTTCCAACCATTTTTCAAATGCTTCAAAATAACTACTATCTTTGTCCCATTTATTAGATAGAATTTCTTCCTTATTTACAGGATTATATACACAAGGTTTCCCATTTCTAAATTCAATAGCATCCTTCAAGTGTTCAATAACATAGTTTATAATATCTAAAAAATCACTATAATTTGTACTGGCACACTGATATTGCTTTGCTACTAATGTAGTGATGATTATAGAGCTTGGTTTATATTCAATATCTTTTTCAAAACAAACCTCAGCATGTCTTTTCAATATTTGAACAATCCTTTGCAAGGGTGTTCTAACTCTATATTCAGGAACTTTTTCAATAGATGCATAAAATCTTTTAGCAACTTCTTTTTGATATGTAGAGAATTTTGAAATATCTCGAAACCACTTAGCGTACTCTTTGGGATTACTTGTTTCCCAATTAGAAGTAATTTTAAAATAGTTTTCATGAGTTTTATCTGTGATTGCTATAAACCCATCATTCTTTTCGTTTAAAGAGACTGACGGCAGTATGTCTATATGAAAATTGCTTTCATCAACATATTTTAATGTCCAACAGCGTTTGCTTTCCTCTGGACCACTGGACATTGACTGGGCCTTAGCGTAACTTTTAACAATTTCCCCAAGATTATTTTTCAATGAATGTTGAGATTGGTCGTTTCTTCTTAACTTTGTAAAGTTACAAACTATATCAATATCAAAAGCTCCATCTTCTGTTAATGGCTTGATTACTGTTCCCAACTTAAACGATCCTTGTAAGTATATATCTGGGCTGTTTTTAATAAGTTCTGAATTTTTGATATAATTAGCAATAGAATTGTACCTATTAGTAGCCATTTCATATTTCGAATACGAAACATCCAATTCTTCAATAATTGATTTAATCTCTTTTGAGATAGTAATATCTGCCAAAGCATCTTCCTCCTAAACGATATACTTCGAAGTTGCAGAAATCTTTTTAGAAAGTCCGTCTTTAGTAAAACAATTTTTTTCTATATCCTCAGCCTCAATTAGACAATAATCATCATTTTCTAATACCTTGTCTAATATTTCTGTAGGTATTTTTGCTTCAAAAATGTCAAATATTTTTAATTCATCCATTTGAAAATAAGTTGAAAACATGATTGGTTCGTTGACAGTTTTTAGATATTCAATTTGTGATTTTTTTATTAGGTTCTCTATAGAAATTCCGGCAGGTTCTAATTCTTCAATAAGCTCTCTAATTGCAGTTACTTCTCTATTTTTTCTCGTATCAAACCATTCAAGGAACTGTACAAGGTGCTTCCCTTTTGTTATTAATCTTAGATCTCCACCTTCATAAAATCGAGACTCGGATTCATCTTTCAACTCTAATTCTTCTTTTAGCCCTTTGAAGGAATCGTGATATTTATAAACACCTCCTATAGGTTGATATTGGTCTATTCTTCTCCCTTTTATCAGCAAATAGCGGCCATTAGTCTGTTTAATTTGAAATAGGTAAGCACAACTCAATCTTATATCTTTATTCCATCGAATAAGAGATTGAGACCATATTTTAATTCTACGTCTATTATTAAATATTGTTGATACAAGAAAAGTAATGACTGCAACAATTAGATTAACAATTAAGTCATGTAATATCTCCAAAACTACTCCTCCACTTCAAATTTAGGTAAGCTATTAATTAAGTCAACCGTTTGTACAGATACATTGATAATTCTCAACAGCAAATTGAAGATATACTTTTCATCATCACTATAATCATTTGGATCATCTGTAATTCCAGATTTTCTATCAGTTTTAACTTGATACTGATCTATTATCCATTCAATAGCTGATCGTCCATTCACAACATACTCATATGCCTTTTCAGGAATATTACTAATGGTGATGTCACTGTTAAATATGATTGCCGATAAATCATTCACCGATTTACCATTTTCATCACGTTTCTTATCGAATCTCATCTTGGTTACTTTGTAGCTCGGATTAACAAGAGGTGTTACGTCTACTTCATTATAAACAGGAATCTCTTCATAGTTAAGATGTAGGTCCATCAAGGCTTTACCAACTTCAACATATCTTTCTTTATTTTTTACAATCGGAATTCTTGCGAGGTCTTTCTTCAAATCGTTAGCATACTTTTCTTGATATTCTTTAGAGTTAAGCACCCCATAGACATAAGCAAAGGTGTCATCCAAGCTTAATCCCAGCTTATCAGCAAACGCTTGATTCATATTATCATTGTTACGGAAGAGTAAAGTTTCATCTACTTCATTATCGTATCTCATTAATCCTTTACCATTACCTAGAGTCTGCTTGTCAAGAATTATATTACTCACTAACACAGAGAATGGTTTTTGAGTACCTCCTCCTGTAATATAAATAGCTAAATTCGATTCTCCCCATTTTGAATAAAATTTCCCAGGATTTTCAACGATATTTCTATCATACATTAACCATTTTTTAGTGAAAGGTCTATACAATTCTTGGGTAATTCTACTTGGATTAAATTCTAGTAACTCTCCATTCGAATATAATCGTAGTAATTTTCTTGACCAATTAGTTTCCATAGGGTTAAAATTTGTAGGTTTGTTATTATTTCCCCCATTGATTTTTACTTCCTCGTTATATTTATCAATAAGTTTTTTTGAATTTTCCAAAATTTTTTCTTTGGAAAAACCAATTACCCAAGTATCTCTATCACTATTTACACCAATTGTACTCAGAATAAATGGAGAATCACTTTGACCAGATATTGATACGTATTTTAGATAATGAGGATCACGTCTATTTATCCAGTCATTATTCTCATCCGGTATAATTTCTTGCCAATCCAATTGTGAAATATCCTCAAAGTCGGTAATAAGAGCTAGTTTCTCTTTTTGAGTCAAATAATCACCAATATCATAATAATGAAGTTCATGGATATCGGAATTATCTTTAACAAGTAAGGAAACTGCAACTGTAGTTCTAGTACCACTACCAAAGACATTTCCACCTTCCTTTTTACGAACATCGCCTTGTCCTAGCGCATTTCCTCTCAAATTAAAAATGAATAGATGATTAAATTCATTATAGAGACTTGCTCTTAGGCCATCAGCACTTTGAGAGTCTATAAAACTTCCGTTGGTAACAAATGCAACTACACCATCTTGTTTTAATCGATTAGTTGCCCATCTTAATGCTTTTACATAGGTGTCATACATACCACCTACCATACTTGCTTTACTTCTTTTTACATAAGAAGATAGAATTGTCCGTTCCAGTTTGGGATAGTTTATATTTTGATTATCATCATTTCCATCTTTTTGTCCAAATGAATATGGTGGATTACCAATAATAGCTGTAATTGGTTTTTCTTGTTGACGTTTTAAGCGTTTGTCATTGGTACCAAAGAAGGAATCATCAAGCGTATCTTCTGTTTCTGTTGATTCAAAAGTATCCGTTAAGACCATCCCTTCAAATGGTGCATATGGTTCATCACCATTAATTTCATCAAATACAGCTTCAATATTAATGGCAGCAATGTAATAGCTTAGAAGAACAATTTCATTAGCATGCAGTTCTTTTGTGTATTTTCTCAGAATATCATCAAAGGTAATTTCACCACTATCCATCAATGATTTCAAGTAATGCAATGTTCTAGTGATAAATGTTCCAGTTCCAGTAAATGGATCCAAAATATGAACATTTTCACTCGCTAAAGTCTTACCAAAGTGCTTTCTCAAGACTACATCAACTGATTTTATAATAAAATCTACTACTTCTACAGGAGTAAAGACAATACCTAATCTTTCCGTGGTTGATTTGAAACCGGTAGAAAAGAACTTATCGTATAAAGTAATAATGATTTTCTGCTTAGCCTGAGCATTGTCAATTCCCTCTGCACGTAGACGAACCGAATCATAAAATGGTTGCAACTCTTTCTGCTCTTTTTCAAAACCAAATTGTGATAGTTCTTCTACAATTTGTTCCATGGCAGAACTGACTGGATTATTCTTAACAAAACTGTATTCTCCAAAAAGTGCATCAAAAATTGGTAAAGTAATTAAGTGTTGCGCCAACATCTCAATCGCTTGACTTTGGTCAATCGATTCATTGATATTGTGTTGTAAGCTATGAAGGAATTTATCAAAAGCAGATTTACTATCAGGATTTTGTTCTAAGATGAACTCAATTCCTTGAATGTGTCGTCTAGCAATATCAGCTACATCTTTTGACCAGTCTTCTAAGTAACGTCTGTCCCCCACTTTTTGAACAATCTTACCATAAATTGCACCTTCGACAGCTTCCCATTCAAGTTCAAGTTCTGTTTGATAAGCAACTATTGGCTCTTTCACATAACTATCATTGAAATTAGGATCGTCTGGTGCACCACCAACCCCAATAACTTGGATATTTTTGGGTTTTTGTTTGTTTAATTCTAGTTTATTAACTGTAGCTTCAAAACGTTCATCTACTGAACGCAGTGCGTTTAACACCTGCCAAATAACATCGTATGTTTTATTGTTATCGAGAATTGTTTCTGGTGTCTCACCTGCTGGAACTACAATTGGTAGAATAATGTAGCCATATTCTTTTCCTTCAAATTTACGGATGATTCGTCCGACAGCCTGAACAATATCTACCTGTGATTTTCGAGGAGACAGGAAGATAATAGCATCAAGATTAGGAACATCAATTCCTTCTGTTAGGAAGCGAACATTTGATAAAATACGAGCTGAATCTTCAGGAATATCATCACTAGCTAACCAATCTAATGCTTCATTTTTTTCAAGGGCGTTCATACTGCCATCTACGTGACGAACATTTACGGAGTAGCCTTCATCACTATTAAGGTATTCATTAACAACATTTTCAAACTGAGTTGATAGCCTTTTACTATCTTCGATAGTCCGAGAAAAGGCTATAGCTCTTTGCATTGGTTCGCCAGAAACTTTATCTGCAAAACTTTCTCGTTTAATCATTCCATTCCAAACACCAATGATACGCCCCACATCATCAATATTCAGACCATTCTCTGAATCAGCAAGAGCTTTTTGCATATCTTTCTGAACCACTGTTTCGTCAACAGCCAAAACCATTAATTTATAATCAGTTAGGATATCTTGACTAATAGCATCTCCAAAACCTAAACGATAGAATACACTACCATATAAATTTTCATCATCCATACTAGAAATAACGCTTGAATTTTCTTCTGCTTTTTTCTTAGACTCAATTCCATATAATTTTGGTGTTGCTGTTTGATAAAGACGTTTTATCCCCTTAACATTTAGATCACTATGTACCTTCGTAAACGATGATGCTTCATCTCCAAAAGCTTTTGCACCAGTGGTACGGTGTGCCTCATCTGCGATAATTAAATCAAACTCTGGAAAACCCTCTTTTTGTGCTTCACCAAGAACATCTATTGACTGATAAGTTCCAAAAACCACTAACAGTTCTTTTTTGGGTCTTGTCATTAATTCTAAGTAGTTTTCAACAACTTTTTTTGACGAGGTTGTTGCTGGATAACCAATATCACTAGCTTTAATTGTTAGATTGGACTCATCTTGCTTGACACTGCCACGACTAGCATTTCTATCACTAGTAACTGCCATAGAAGACATGGTCATTTCTGTATCATTGTTCCACCCTCTCAAGGTTTGCGTAAGTAGTTGAATACTAGGTACTAGATAAAGAATAGTGTATTGTTCCTTAGAGGCATCTCTTGCCATTGCTTCAGCAATTTTTAAACTCGTAAAAGTCTTACCAGTTCCAGGCGCCATTATAAGTTGTCCACGATCATTTTCTGTAAAATGATTCAATGCAGACTGAATTGCACTTTCTTGATAATATCTTAACTTCTTTTTAGCTTTTACAGCTACTACTTCTGGTGATTCAAAAGAAAATTTTGACCAATCAATCTGAGAATTTCTTAAATCTGAAAGCCCAATACGAATAACATCGCTACGATCTGCTAAAGCTTTTTCAGCATTCTTGCCCCATTTATCGGTTGAAGCAACAATAATACCTGATTCGTAATAATCTTTTCCAAGCTCCCCTAAAAAAGAATCAATATTAGATTTTTGAATACTATGATTATAGAATTTTGCCTGAATCGCTACTAATTCACCAGTAAATTTTTCAGCAACTAAGTCTACTCCAAGATCAACTTTAGGTATTCCAAATTCCTCTGGAACATCTGCTAGCATCCATACATTCTTAAATTCATTCTGGTATGTTGGTTCATTTTGAAAATAGGCACGAGCCAAATATTCAAAATATGTCCCTCGATCTCTCTGCGTTTCAGCAAGTTCATTAATCTTATGTACTAAATTATCAAAAGTCATTTTATTCCCTTCTTTTCAAAATTAAAATTTAGATATAATTCATTTATTTGAACAGAACATATTACAGTTACTATCGTATGTTTATTATACCACTTTCTTTCCCTATCTCGTATAATTCCATCAGGGGTTTGGGGATTCCCCAAAATTCAAATCACCTCAAAAATACATACACTATGTGTATACAAATTTTGGGGGTGATTTTGGGAGTGTGTGTATACAGACTCTGAGCTCGCAAAGTCATAATATGAGAAATCTCTCCCCTTCGATAAAATGATCAAAAAAATCACTTTAGCTGTACTTTGTGTGTACAATTTTTTTAAGAAGATATATAAGAAAACGCTGTTAAATTTAACAGCGCTTTCTTATTTTAAAATTCTCATATGGCTTTCTTTTTTATGGTTAGCATCGTAGTATTCCAGCATCGCATGATACAAACGAGCCTTCGTTTTATCTTGTTGTTTAATCCCATGAAGAAATAATTCTGCTCGCTTTAATTTCAATATGTATTCGCATATCTGATCGAAATCCTTATCCATATTACTTTTGAAAATAAACATCTTTTTCCTCCATCACATCAACTATTTTTTGCATCAAAATAGACATATCCATTTTGTTTTCATAGCTTATTCTCCCAACTACAGTTGCAAGACGGGCTATAGAATTGATATTCTTTCCGACTTGTTCCAACTCTTCTGTTAAAGGAACTAAACCTTCAAAAGAGACTTTTTGGATGTTCAAATCTGTTCGTATTAATTTTTGTCTAGCAAACTCAGAAAAATTACGAATATTTTCCTTCCTCATACAATCATTTAATTTTTTATTTTCTTCTTCCGTCAAAAACACCTGTTTCAACACAGATTTTATTCTCATGGTCCTATCACCTCGTTTTCTTATTTAGTCGTTTTACAAGTTCTTTCACTTGTTTACTTGTCTTCTTTTCATATTCTATCATCAGCTCAACGCAGTAGTGAAATATCCTTACATTATCCAAATCTTCACTTTGTTCTGCTACTCTTTCTAACTGACGTAAGTTATTGATAATTCTTCTAACTTGAAATATAAAGTCATGATAAGATTCAAAATCAAATTGAAGATAAATAGGCGAACGTTTAAACAACATTTTTCTAGCATAAGAGGAAAAACTTAGATGGTTTGTCATTTCAATCAAGTTATTCACTATTTCATTTTGCTCCTCAGTGATGTAACATTTCTTTAGAACAGTCCTATATCTACTCATTTATCATATACTTCTTTCGGGCATTTTCATGGGCAATAGCTTTGCACTCCAGCATACGTTCCTGCTTTAAATTCTCCATAGACTTAAATAAATACGCCAAAGGAGACGTCGCATCCTCAGGAATCCGTTCAATCATGCTAATGACTTCATCACTAGTTACATACCCACTAGCCAAATACTCGCCTATCTTCATCTTCTGAGCATGTGTTAAAGTGTAATTGTTAGGATACAAAAATCTATCATTGTACTTATAAGAAATGGATTCTAACAAAGAATAATATTTGGGTGGAATATAAGTTTCAGGCTTTCTAGAACTATTATCCAGTATATTCTCAATCTCTTTCTTATTCTTACTCTTGTTCTTAATCTCTTGCGTTACATTATCATTTTCATCCGTTACTGTAACGTTACAGTCTAAAACGAGTTGTGGCTCGCCTGTAATTAGTGCTTTTTGTTTTTGTCTATGACGAGCAACACGTTCCCTAGTTTGTTTTCTAATCTTTTCTAGTCCATCTATATTCTGATGTTTCTCCCATTTTGGAATGGTAATAGCGCCATCTATGATTTCTATCATGCCAAATTCTTCAAACATGCTGAGAGCTAATTTTACAGATGTAGCCTTTCGCCTAAACACTGTTGAAAGCATCTCTTCTGTGTAATAAACCTTGTTCCCTAGACTTAATATGCCACTATTATTTTGCTTTCCTGCAAGCACCAGAATTTTAAACCATATTACAATAAGCGTATCTCCTTCTGGCATTGATTCTATTAATTGAATTTTTTCATCATCAAATATATCTGTTGTTATCTTGATCCACTGAACACCATTCATACGAGTACCTATCTTTCATATTGCTTCAACCATCGTGTTACTGCTCTTTTATCGTATAAAGTCACTCCATCAATTACCATGGTTGGCATTCCTTCTTTTGTCCATTTTTGGATTGTTGTCGTAGATACATCTAACCACCTAGACAAACCTGACATACGAACCATAGGTTTATAAAGTTCTTTATCTTCAAATACTCTTGCTACAGCATTTGAAATCATCTCATCATAGTGAGCACGTAATTGCTTCTCTAATTCTTTAGGAAGCTGGACAACTAAAGTAGTTTCCGACATAAATTCACACCTCATTTCTAAATTAAATAAGCTCCGAAACCATTTAATTTGTTATTCATTTTGAATTATATATCCTTTTTGAATTTTTGTCAAGCTTTTTTATTCAAAAAGAATAAAATGTGTTATAATGATAAAAAGGAGGTTCTTATGACCAATCATATTACTAAACTGATAGAAAATAGCGGAAAAAAATTGACAGAAATTAGCGAAGCTACAAATATAGCCTATCCTACACTTTCTGGATACAATCAAGGAATCCGCAAACCTAAAAAAGATAATGCTGAAAAATTGGCAAAATACTTTAATGTTTCCGTCGCTTACATTATGGGACTTGATAGCAACCCACACGCTCCATCAAATCTTAAAATTGTTACAGATAGTTTCAAAACATCTAAAATTGGTTCTGTGACACCTTTTAAAAGCGATATGGAGAAGTTAAGGAAGAGCATCGAATTTGGCGAAAGGGCATTAACACTACCACTTGATGATAGTTTTTCAGATGAATTTCGTCATATATTCTCAGAATACCTAGCTGAGAAAAACAAACGTTTTATGTCTGAGTTTATAGATTATATGAATCACCAAAATAAAGATTCTAAAGTTTGGCAGAGCTGGATTAAAACAGACGAATACGCTATCCGCCAAGAAGATAGAAAAAATAGATAGACACTCATTTCTCAATTACATAAGCTCCGAAAACTTAGATACGGAGAAAAAATGTCTATACACAAATACAAAACAAAAAAAGGAATCCTATACTATGTCAGCTTTTACATTGGCTTAGATGCTTATGGAAAGAAAAAAAGGCACTTAAAGAGAGGGTTCAAAACCAAAAAAGAGGCAAAATTGTACGAAGCTCGTTTAGAAGCTGGTGTCGTTGCCCCCACAGTAAGTACCGACAAACCTAACCCCAAAGTCACTTATAAAGAACTTTATCAAGAATGGTTTAATGCCTATGTTGGTACCGTTGAAGAAACAACTTCTTCCCAAACTAAGAATATCTATCGAATACATATTCTACCAATATTTGGCGATAAATTTATTGACCAAATCAGTCCTTTAGACTGTCAAAACTTTATTACACAAAAATCTCAGACTTTCAAAAATATCAAACAGATAAAATCCTATACCTCAAAAATTTTTGATTTTGCAATCAACATGAACTACATTGATCGAAATCCAATGAAGAATGTTATCATGCCTAAAATCAAAAAAACTAGATCAGATAATTTTTGGTCTCTGGAGGAATTACATCATTTCCTTGATATAGTGAAAGAAACTGAGCCATTTAAACATTTTGCTTTATTTAGACTGCTTGCATTTAGTGGACTACGAAAAGGGGAGTTATACGCTTTAAAATGGGCTGATATTAACTTTGACAGCAATCTATTGAACATAGATAAAAGTCTAGGAAGAATTGACGGTAAAGCGATTGAAAAGAGCACAAAGAATGAATCTTCAGTTCGTACAATCTATCTTGATGATGAGACAATCGATATTATTAAGCAATGGAGAAATTTCTATCTGAAAGAACAATCTCAGCTTCCTCTTACAAAGCTGAATATTAGTGATGAATATATGTTCTCTTACATATCAAGTAATGACAAAATTGAACCTTTGCATGCTGATTACATTAATAACGTACTGAATCGAATTATTAAAAAGCATAAATTAAAACCAATTAGCCCACATGAGTTTAGACATACACATGCAACACTTATGTCTGAAATTGGAATCGATCCTTCTAATACATCAAAACGTCTCGGTCATGCAAGCAGTCAGGTGACATTAGATGTCTATACTCACACCACAAAAACTGGTGAGAAAAACTCTATTGACAAATTTGCAGA
>ERZ773256.60-NODE-60-length-16368-cov-2.64262_pt1 | contig 16368 bp, 11 predicted proteins | sample MGYA00580513_ERZ773256 | MGnify/ENA primary metagenome ERZ773256 (study PRJEB29015, sample SAMEA2738147) | human oral metagenome | biome: human oral; feature: human-associated habitat; material: saliva | place: China | collected 2201 ... | reverse complement strand
GGGATCGATGTTCCGATTCATGCAGGTATCATGCCTATTCTTAACCGAAACCAAGCGCTTCGTCTTTTGAAAACGTGTGAGAATATTCATCTTCCGCGCAAATTTAAGGCTATTCTGGATAAGTATGAACATGATCCAGAATCCCTACGGACAGCTGGTTTAGCCTATGCGGTGGATCAAATTGTCGACTTGGTGACCCATGATGTAGCAGGGATCCATCTCTATACGATGAATAACGCGGCAACAGCTTACCATATCTATAAGGCGACCCATGCGCTCTTTAACCATACCCCATCCGTTCAATCTTTTTAAGATGAATGAAGAAACCACTAATCAGATTCATTTGCTGTTTAGTGGTTTTTATTTTATAATAAGGATAAAAATTTTATCCAAATCTAAGGAGGGGCTGATGGAGCATTCACTGACCTTGGTTAAGTCTATGCAGTTTGGCCAAAAAGATTGTTTTTTTGCCTTCTGTGGTTATTCAAAAACGGAAGCCCATCATAGCTTTGGGCCGGCTGTTCGGGATGTTTATGTCATTCATATCGTACTGGAGGGACGGGGGACTTACTCCGTTGGCAATCAGCGCTATGATTTGCAGGAAGGGCAGGGCTTTGTAGTTCCGCCAGATCAGTCGGTCTTTTATCAGGCTGACAGGGAAGAGCCTTGGTCTTATGTCTGGATGGGACTGGGTGGGGACCTCTTGCCTCGCTATCTGAAAGTTCTGGGTTTACAGTCGAGCCAATGGTCTTTTGAGCTGACTTCTTTGCAGGAATTTAAGGCTTTGGTCTTTGAAAGTCTGGCTTACGAGGGCAGCGGAATAACAGCTGAACTAGCTCTGCAAAGGCAAGTTTATCGCTTCTTAGAGCTCTTGTCCCAACGTCTCAAGCAGACATCTTTAATCACGGAAAGTCGTCGAGTCAATCCTTATGTCCAGCAGGTCTTGGAACTACTGAGCAGTCATCTGCCAGAAAGTTTATCTGTGCAGGAGTTGGCGCAGAAATTGGCGCTGCATCCTTCCTACCTATCTCGGCTTTTCAAGGATGAAGTAGGCAAGGGGATCAAGGAGTACAGTAATGATTTGCGACTCAATATGGCAGCTGATTTATTGACAAGCAGCCAGCTTTCGGTGGAAGAGATTGCCAATAAGACAGGCTTTGCCGGAACACAGAGCTTTTCAAAAGCTTTCAAGAAGGCGCGTGGCCAGTCACCCTTGAACTTTCGCAAGGCTAGCTCTCGTCTGGGACGGGAGCTGTAAAAAGTCACATTTGGATAAATAATACTAGAAAGAAAGGCTTACCAAAAGGGGTGGCCTTTTTTATAATAAAAGGAGAAGCATGATTGCAGACTGTGAAAGGAGAAAGTCATGAATAAGGCGAGTATTTGGTTTAACGAAGAGTGCAGGCAATTTCATCTGACTAATGGTGAGATTTCTTATATCTTTCGGGTTTATGAGGATGGTAAACTCTTGCAGCTTTACTATGGCGCGGTGGTACCAGAGCGGGATTATTCTTATTTGGTGGAGTTGCAGCATCGGCCCATGACGACCTATCGGAAAGAAGGGGATTTACGCTATTCTTTGGAGCATGTACGGCAGGAATTTCCAGAATACGGCACGACAGACTTTCGCCATCCCGCTATCTGTCTGCGGCAGGAAAATGGCTCGCGTATTACTGATTTTGTCTATGTCAGTCATCAGATAGTAGCTGGTAAGCCAGTTTTAGAGGGGCTGCCTGCTACTTATACAGAGGCTCAAACGGAGGCTAAGACTCTTATTCTAACTCTGCGAGATGCGGTGACAGAAGTAGAGGTTCAGCTGTTTTATACGATTTTTGCTGATTGGCCGGTTATAGCTCGTTCCAGCAAAGTGGTTAATCAAGGCAGGGAAACTTGCTATTTGGAATCCCTAGCTAGTCTGTCGCTTGATCTGCCAGATGCTGATTATGACTGGCTGCAGTTATCAGGGGCATGGGCCCGGGAACGCCATATCAAGGAGCGTCCGCTTCAGCAGGGGATTCAGTCTATTGAGTCAACCCGCGGCATTTCCAGTCCTCATCACAATCCCTTTGTGGCTCTTAAGCGACCGGAAACGACTGAATTTTCAGGGCCAGTGCTAGGAGCAGCCTTGGTGTACTCAGGCAATTTCCTCATTCAGGCTGAGGTGGATACCTATGATGTGACACGGATGCAGCTAGGCATTAATCCTTTTGGTTTTGAATGGAAGCTGGCTGCGGGCCAGTCCTTTACCAGTCCAGAAGCTCTACTGGTTTACTCTGAGCGGGGCCTCAACGGCATGAGTCAAGTCTTTCATCAGCTATTTCGTCAACGTCTAGCTAGGGGCTACTGGCGCGAGCGAGCGCGTCCTGTTCTCATTAATAATTGGGAAGCTACCTATTTTGACTTTAGTGAGAATCAGCTGCTGGAGCTTGCTGAAAAGGCTCAAGATGTAGGAGTGGAGCTCTTTGTGCTAGATGACGGATGGTTTGGCCAGCGGACTAACGATCGCGCTGGGCTGGGTGATTGGTTTGTCAATCCAGAAAGGCTGCCGAAGGGGCTGGGCTCTTTAGTAGAGCGAATTCATGGTTTGGGCATGCAGTTTGGTCTTTGGTTTGAGCCGGAAATGGTCAATAAGGACAGCCAACTCTACCGAACTCATCCTGACTGGCTGCTTGCAGTGCCAGATAGACAGCCCCACCATGGTAGGAATCAGTTCGTTTTGGACTATTCTCGGCCGGAAGTAGTGAATGAGATATTTGAGCGTCTGTCAGCGGTTATTGAGGGAGCGCAGCTGGATTATATCAAATGGGATATGAATCGCCCTCTGACGGATGTCTTCTCAGCTGTCTGGCCAGCTGATCAGCAAGGAGAGATTTTTCACCGCTATGTCTTGGGTGTTTATAATTTATATGAGCGTTTGACTAATCGCTATCCGAGCTTGTTATTTGAGTCCTGCTCTTCAGGTGGGGGCCGCTTTGATCCAGGTATGCTCTACTATGCTCCTCAAGCTTGGACCAGCGATGATTCGGATGCGATTGAGCGCTTGAAGATCCAGTACGGGACCAGCCTTCTCTATCCGCTTTCATCCATGGGAGCTCATGTCTCCATCGTGCCCAATCACCAGACCAATCGTGTGACTCCGTTAAAGACGCGGGGCAATGTCGCCTTTTTCGGTTCCTTTGGCTATGAGCTGGATCTTAATCAGCTAAGCCCAGAAGAATTGGCTGAAGTCAGGAAACAGATAGTTTTTTACAAGCGCCATCGAGAGCTGATTCATAATGGAACTTTTTATCGACTGCAGTCACCATTTAAGGGAGATGGACAGACAGCTTGGATGGTTGTCAGTCAGGATCAGAACACTGCACTTTTAGGCACTTTCAAGGTCCTCAATCAAGTCAATCGCTCTCATCAGCGTTTGCAACTGAAAGGACTGGCTGCGGATAATGTCTATCGGCTAGAGGGGCGTGCCTATACGGGGGCTGAGCTTATGCGAGTTGGGCTAGTTACCACGGACGCTTCCAGCGGTCAGCTACTGGAGGATTCTGAGCAAGAGCCGAGCTATGACTTTGATTCGAAACTCTGGCTGTTTGAAGCAGAGGATTAGTAGATGGCACGATTAATTCTATCTAGAAGAGATCATTGGTCATGATCTTAATATCTAGGAATAGAAATGAAAATTTATATTTGTGTAGTATGGTCAGGCCTTTTTAACTTCAGATGCCTGATTCAGAAGCTCGTGGTCTTCTGGTAATACTGTTTACTAATAGACCAATTGAGTCTAGCATCGTGAATTGTTGAGTGTCATTAGATAAGATTTGGTTCTAAACTTAACCGATTTGTGTATACTCTTCATAACATCATCTGAGATTTTTAGTTGTTTTGTATTTATTATAATGACAAACTATGGCATAGAAAAATGAGTATCCCCAACTGCGGGAATGCTCATTTTTTAGTATTGGAAATTAGCATTTGCCCATTCCCTTTTGGATTAAAATTAACTATAGATTTTATGGAGGATTAGTTTTGTACTTTCTTTTTTGCGAAGTATCCGTTGTCTGCATTCAACACAATGCTAGTAAAGACCGCGGAGAGTAGAACTATAGCTACAAAGCCTGTTGCCACGTACTAGTCAGTTATACCCACTGTTGTGGAGCATCCAGATAGATTGATAATACCATAAATCTCACTCTTTCCTATTGAGGTTGGAAGATTGAACACACCGTCAACTATATTGATTACTACAATAAACGAATTAAAATCGAACTAAAAGGTTTAGTCTTGTATAGCGCTGAACAAAATCTTTGGTTTAAATAAAAAATCTGATTTTTTAGGGCTAGTGCACTCTGTTTTAATTTTTTTATTCACTCAATAGTAAAACGTTTACATTTGCAAATAAAAGTGTTATACTTAATTGGTAATAAAATATAAATAAAAAAGCTACAAAATGAGAATTAATCCATGATAATTAACATAATATAAATAAAAAGAGGTAGAAATATGGTAAAGCGATTTATTCTAATGCATCAGAAATTTTAAGTATGACGGCCCTTGAGCTGAAGCAAAGCATTAAAGCCAGCGAAGGACGTATCATTTTATCAGAAAATGTGGCTTTTAAGGAATCTTATATTGGAGATATTACTAATTCTGAGATGGCTAGAGCTTTTGGTGCAGACCTGATTTTGCTAAATGGTATCGATCTCTTCAATCCTTATGTAGATGGTTTGACTGGGAAAGGAAACTTTGTAGAGGAACTACATCATTTAGTTGGACGCCCTATCGGTGTCAATTTGGAGCCAATTGATACACAGGCACAAATGGCTGAAGATCGCCAAGAAATTAACGAAGGTAGACAAGCTAGCGCTGCAACTATTCAGGCAGCAGAAAAATATGGTGTTGATTTTATTTGCTTAACAGGAAATCCAGGAACAGGGGTGACCAATAAGGCGATTATCGATACGATTCGAGTAGTGAAAGAGCATTTTTCAGGCTTGCTTATTGCTGGAAAAATGCACGGTGCAGGAGTAGATGAACCAGTAGCGGACTTGGAGGCTATCGATCAATTTATTGAAGCAGGAGCAGATATCATCCTAGCTCCAGCGGTGGGCAGTGTCCCAGGGTTTGATGATGCAGATTTGAAGCAAATCGTTCAATTGGCACATAAAAAAGGTGCCCTTGTAATGAGCGCTATTGGAACGAGTCAAGAAAGTTCGGATACAGATATTGTTAAGCAAATGGCAATTCGAAATAAAATTTGTGGTGTAGATATTCAGCATATAGGGGATTCGGGCTACGGCTGCCTTGCCCCAGTAGAGAATATATTTGCTATGAGTAAAGCGCTTCGTGGTCAGCGTCATACTATTTCGATGATTGCTCGCTCGATCAATCGTTAAATATGTCAAAAAAAATGAGAGCTATATAGGCTCTCATTTTTTTTTGTTAAGAAATGCTGCATTAATGCAAAGGCTGGTTGCAGCTCTGGCAACATTCAAATAAGAATATGGTTTGATGGTAATCTCAGGCTGTTTTTGATGTGGAAACAGCTGTACCATGTGTTGCAAGTAAGAGAGAATCTGTTCTGCAATTATAGGATAAGAGAAGATTTCGCCATCTAAGTAAATACGCTCCATATCGATGAGTTGGCATAAATTAGAAATTGAAATAGCTAAATATTTACAGGCGGTATTGATCAACTCAATACTACCGAGATCTCCCAATTTGTAAGCTGTAAGAAGTATGTTGAGGTTGATGTCACTAGAATCAGCCACTAAGGTTCTAAGTAGAGAAACACGGGAAGAGTGATAGAGCAGACTTGCTTTGTTAATCAAGGCGCTTTCGCTGGCATAGACTTGCAGGCAACCATTTTTACCACAAGGACAACGTTCACCTTCAGGATTGATAATCGTATGCCCAACTTCTCCAATCAGGAAATTTTCTTGACTATAGATACTTCCATTATACATATACGAACAATGAATGCCTCGTGCAACATGATACACGATGAAATTACTATCTGTTGAATGATAAGTAAAGAGCCGCTCTGCCAAGGTGAGGCAATGAGATTTGTTGCCGAAGTACACGGAAACATTAAAAGCATCCTGTATTCTTTTTAAGTTGATATTTTCCCAAAGTGGATTCTTAGAGATGATTTGCTGGCTTTCATCTAATTTGACATGTCCAGGTAGGCCGATTCCAATTGCTGATATAGAAATATCTTTATGCTTTTGTAAAAAATGTTGGATAAGTTGAATGATTTTCATATCACTAGGGCCTTCTTGATGCTCCAGGTAGTGTGTATGCCATTCGCTAGCCAAAATATCACCTATATTATCAGTAATCACTAAAGCAAGATACTTTTCAGAAATTTCAAAACCTAAATAGAAGTGTTGTCGAGAAGTGATGTCTAGTAGAGTTTTTTTACGTCCGACACTATCATCATCTAATTCTCCTAGCTCATGAACCAATCCTTCTTTGATGAGTTCGTTGATAATATTACCTGTCGTAGCAGGAGTAATATGTGTTTCTTTTGAAATATCGATACGAGAAATAGGTCGTTTTGCATATAACTGGTCTAAAATTGTTGCCCTAATTTCAGCTTGTTTTCGGGTTAATGTCATAATTTTTACCTCAGCTGATATATTATCAAAAAATAATTAAAAATTCAATATGAAAGCGTTGACATTTTTGGAAGTTCAGTATATAATATTTATAGAAAATTAATAATAAGCTTATAAAAACAAAAAAACGGCTTTTTTATTTACATATTACAAACAATAAGTTTGTTTTAATTTTTTAAATACCTATTTATTAGGAGGGGAAATATGGCTACAAAAGAAATTATGCTAGTCTGTGCTGCAGGTATGAGTACCAGTCTCATGGTAACAAGAATGCAAAAAGCAGCGGAAGAAAAAGGGCTACTGGCAAACATTTTTGCAGTTCCAGTACCAGAAGCAGAAATCTATCTAGCGGAACACCAAGTTGATGTTATCTTATTAGGTCCTCAGGTGCGCTATCTATTAGATAGTTTTAGAGAAAAGTCAGCAGCTACTCCAGTAGATGTCATTCCCATGACAGATTACGGTATGATGAAGGGGGACAAAGTGCTAGAGCTAGCTGAGTCTTTGATGCAATAGGAGGATGTATGGACGGACAATCATCTTTAGAAGTTGCAATGCAGTTAATCATGTATGGCGGAGAGGCTAAATCTTGTGCTTTAGAGGCCATTACAGCAGCGAAAAAACAGAAATTTAATGAGGCTACAGAAAAACTTTCTCAAGCTCAAGCAGCGCTCTTAGAAGCGCACCATGCACAGATGGATATGCTGACTAGAGAGGCACGGGGAGAAAAAAATGAGATTAATTTATTTATGATTCACGGTCAAGATCACTTAATGACAAGCATCGCTTTTGTTGATTTAGCTAAGGAAATCGTTGCTCTATACCAAAAAATAGAAAAATAAGGAGAAGACTATTATGAGTAATTTTGTGGATAAATGGCAAGCACGCCTGATGCCGATTGCTAATAAAGTAGGGAATCAAAAGTTCCTCGTTGCTCTTAGAGATTCTTTTATTGGAACCATGCCAGTCATTATGACAGGTTCATTTGCTTTAATGCTGAATGCTTTTTTGTCTGACCTTCCAGGTCAATTTGGTTGGACTTGGATCACAAGTACTTTCCAGTGGTTGATTGACATCAACTGGTTAGTCTTCAAGGGAAGTATTCCAATTGTTGTTCTTTTGTTCTTGTTTACCTTTGGTGTAAATATTGCGCGAATTTATAAAACAGATAAGGTATCAGCTGGGCTGGTAGCGGTCGCTTCTTATGTTATTACGATTGGTGGTTCTATCACAAAGACATTTGAGTTGGCATCAAATAGCCAAGCAGTTGGTAAGGCAGTTGAGAAACTACCAGAGTTTAAATTAACTGGTAATAGTCTTGCAGTGACACTTAATAGTGTGATTCCGGGCGATCAAATTAGTGCCCGTGGGTATTTTACAGCAATTTTAATTGGTTTTGTCTCTGTTATCATTTTTTGTAAAGTCATGAATCGTAACTGGACAATCAAGCTTCCAGATTCTGTTCCACCTGCAATCATGAAGCCGTTCTTGTCTATCATTCCAGCTGCAATTGCTATGTATGTCATCGGTATTGCGACTTATATCTTCAATACTGTGACTGGAGAATTAATGATCAACTGGATCTATAAAGTCCTTCAAGCACCGCTTCTTAGCATGTCGCAAAGTTTCTGGGCTGTTTTGTTAATTGTATTTCTGAATAAGATTTTCTGGTTCTTTGGACTTCATGGTGGTAATGTCTTAGCACCGGTCATGGCTAGTCTATTTGGTGTTACTAAGCTTTCCAAGCAGGACAAGCCATTCCATATATGTGGACAGATAACTCATTTGGTGCTTTTGTTTGGTTTGATGCGATTGGTGTCGCGATTGCAATTCTTTGGCAAGCTAAAAATAAACATTATCGTGAAGTGGCAAAAATTGGGTATTTTCCCAATGATCTTTAATATCGGTGAGCCTGTGATGTATGGTTTGCCAATTGTACTGAATCCAATTATGTTCATTCCGTATATAGTGACTCCGCTTCTGATGGTAACTGTCTCTTACTGGGCGACTGCATGGGGACTTGTTGCACCTGTTACTCAAAACGTAACCTGGGTAATGCCTCCTGTTTTATATGGATTCTTTGCGACAGCCTTTGACTGGAGAGCAATCGTTCTATCACTCATTAATATCGCCATCTCGACCTTTGTTTATTTGCCATTTGTTAAGATGGCTGACAAACAACAGGAGCAATAATATGACAAATTTTGAAATACGTGATGAATTTTATCTTGATGGGAAGCCTTTTAAAATTTTATCAGGAGCCATTCAATATTTTCGTCTGCATCCTAATCAGTGGAGAGAAACACTTCATAACTTAAAAGCGCTAGGTTATAATACTGTTGAGACTTATATTCCCTGGAGTTTGCACGAACCTCAAGAAGGGCAATTTGTAACAGACGGCCTACTTGATTTTGAAGCTTATTTTGATCTTGTACAGGAAATGGGCCTTCATTTGATTGTTCGTCCAACCCCATATATATGTGCAGAATTTGATTTTGGTGGAATGCCACCATGGCTACTCAATTATCCTGGTATGCGTTTCCGCGTAAATGATGTCTTGTTTTTAGAAAAAGTTAGTCGTTTTTACGATTGGCTCTTTCCAAAGCTCTTGCCTTATCAGTTTACAGAAGGCGGTCCTATTCTCATGATGCAAGTGGAGAATGAGTATGGTTCTTATGCGGAAGACAAGGAATATATGCGCAACATTGCGAAAATGATGCGAGATCGTGGAGTCAGTGTTCCTCTCTTTACATCAGATGGAACTTGGATCGAAGCCTTGGAATCAGGTACCTTGATTGAAGATGATATCTTTGTAACAGGGAATTTTGGATCACAAGCGAAGGAAAATACAGATAATTTACGTGCTTTTATGGAGCGTCATGGTAAAAAATGGCCGCTTATGTGTACAGAGTTCTGGGATGGTTGGTTCAGCCGTTGGGGCGAAGAAATTGTCCGCCGAGATGCTGAAGATCTCGCGCAGGATGTAAAAGAGATGATGCAGATCGGTAGTATGAATCTCTTCTTGCTACGTGGAGGAACAAACTTTGGATTTATCAGTGGCTGTTCTGCTCGGAAGACAAGAGATTTACCACAAATTACCTCCTATGATTTCGATGCACCGGTTACAGAATGGGGTGTGCCAACAGAGAAGTATTATGCTGTCCAACGAGTGACACATGAACTTTTTCCAGAATTGGAGCAAATGGATCCAATTATTCGTAAGGCTAGAGCTTATGGAAGCTTTCCTGTCGAAGGAACAGCAGATCTTTTGGATGTAGCTCCACAGATCACAGAGGAAATTGTACACGATTATCCACAACCAATGGAACGAATTGGACAGAATCATGGCTACATTCTTTATCGTTCAGATATTAAGAATCAATATCACGAAGAGCGACTGAAAGCATTAGAAACTCACGATCGTTGTCATTTCTATATCAATCAAGAGCACTTAGCTACTCAGTATAGAGACGAGCTGGGAGATGAAATGCTCTTCTCTGCTGATACAGAGCGTATTCAAATCGATGTGTTGGTAGAAAACATGGGACGTGTCAACTATGGGTACAAGTTGAATGCACCTAGCCAGTCTAAAGGTGTAAAAGGTGGTATCATGATCAACCACCAATTCCGTAAAGGTTGGAAACATTATGCCTTGAAGTTTGATGAAACCATGTTGTCTAAGCTAGAATGTACAAATCCTGTTCCACAAAAAGTAACATCACCTGTTTTCTATAAATTTAATGTGAAATTAGATGAGATAGCAGATACTTTTATTGACTGTTCACAGTATGGTAAAGGCTGTATCAGTGTCAACGGCTTTAATCTAGGACGCTATTGGAGTCAAGGTCCGATTCAATATCTGTATGTTCCGTCAGGATTTCTGAAAGAAGAAAATGAGTTTATCGTCTTTGAGACAGAAAATATAAAAGTTGAAGAACTGTCCTTGGTTGATCAGCCGGTATTTAAAGAAATGGGGTTGTAAAAACGATGAAATACATCAGCGTTGGGAATGAATTAGAACAAGCTAGCCAACTGGTCTTGGGCTGTATGCGGATGGCTGAAAAGTCTTCAGATGAGATTGTAACTGTGTTGAAGACTGCTCAGGAAATCGGTATTAACTTCTACGATCACTCCGATGTTTATGCAGGTGGCGAGTCAGAGGCTAAGTTTGCTAAAGGCTTGCAAGATGCGGGAATTTCACGTGATCAAGTGATCGTTCAGTCAAAATGTGGTTTGCGAGATGTGCATACGAATTATCATTTTGATTTTTCAAAAGAATATATCATTGATTCAGTAGAAGCCAGTTTGAAACGCCTACAGACCGATTATATGGATGTCTTGCTTTTGCATCGTCCAGATACTCTGGTCGAGCCAGATGAAGTAGCAGAAGCATTTGATCGCTTGTATCAAGCGGGAAAAGTGCGTTACTTTGGAGTTAGCAATCAAAATCCTTACCAAATCGAACTTTTGCAAAAGAGTGTTAAGCAGCCACTGATTGTCAATCAGTTGCAGTTTGGCCCAGCTCATACGCCTATGATTGATCAAGGTCTTAATGCTAATATGCACAATTCTTTTGCCATCAATCATGATGGAGGCGTCTTGGATTATTGCCGATTGAAGGATATTACTATCCAGCCATGGTCGCCATTCCAAGTTGATTTGGCACAGGGATTGTTTATGGATCATCCTAAATATGTAGAATTAACAAAGACACTTAAACAGTTTGCAGAGCAGTATCAAGTTTCCTTTGAAGCGATTGTCCTTGCTTGGATCTTACGGCATCCAGCGAATATGCAACCAATCATCGGAAGTATGAACCCAGAGCGAATCCGCTCAAGTGCAGAAGCATTTAAAGTAGATTTGCCACGTTCAGAATGGTACAAAATTTATAAAAGCGCAGGAAATGCTTTGCCGTAAATACTTCCCCGTTTTAAAGAAGCAAATTGTGAAAATGGTTTGCTTCTTTTCATTTATTATATATTATAAAAATTGGCTCTTTGTTAACTATTCGGTGCTTCCTCTTTATTAAGGGAGTTTCAGCGATAGCCGTTTTCCTACAAACTTTACATAGGTCTTATGAGATAGGCTCCGTGCTTTCTATAGGGAGGCTCCATTACAGAAATGATAGAGTCGTTCTTTTCTTGCTTGCCAAACTGTCTCTTTTTGTTTATATTAGTTCTATAAGGTTTCTTGGAGGCGTTTGCATGTCGAAAAATCTGTTGAGGTTGAAATTACTAGGAAGTCCGAGTATCTTTCTCAATCAAGAGGAAGTCTTTTTTCCTTTTGCCAAAATCAATGCTCTTCTTTACTATCTTCACATCAAAGGTGCAGTCAATCGGGAGGAGATTGCAGGAATCCTCTGGGAAAACAAGGATAATCAGACCGCCAAAAAGAATCTGCGCAACACCATTTATCAAGCTAACAAGCTATTGGGAGGAGAATGGATTGTCGCTCCAAATCGGACTGTGCTGTCGCTTAATCCCGAGTGTGCGATTGAAAGTGATGTAGAAATTTTCACGGACAAGCCTGCGGAGCATCTGTCGTTTTATCAGGGTGATTTTTTGCAGGGCTTCTATCTCAAGGACAGTGAAGCCTTTGACTATTGGGTGTCCAAGATGCGGACGCGATATGAGCAGCTCTATATCCAGGCTTGCTACCAAAAGTTGGAAAAAGATCCATCGAATTTGGAAGAATCAGAGCGAAATCTGCGTCGTATGATCAGTATTGATGAGTTTGATGAGAAGAATTATCATCTGCTGATGAAGCTCTATCAGGAGAATGATCGACCTGGTAAGGTGATTGAGACTTATTATAAATTGGTCAATCTCTTGGACAAGGAATTGGGCATTAGTCCGAATGAAGCAATTCAACAGCTGTATCATGAAGTGATGGCCAAGGATCGCAGTGAGCGCAAAATCAAGCAATTTTTACGTAATACAGACCACTTTTTTGGTCGAGTGGATGAAATCAAGCGTTTGGAATCTTATTTTTCTAAGATTTTAGAGAGGCAAGAACTTCGTGCGCTGCTCTTAGTCGGTGGTACTGGCATCGGTAAACGGACAGTGACCCGACAAGTACTGGCTAATCAGACCAAGTATTTCCAGATTGTTATGGCAGAGTGCTTCAAGGAAGAAATGGCGGTCGGATTGCAGCCTTGGCGCAGTCTGCTAGATGGCTTGGGCGACTTAGTCATTCAGCATCAGATCCTTTCGACCAGCCAGTGGCAGGTTATTTTGGATAGTTATTTTCCGATGATGGCAGGTGAAGCTTCGGATCTTGAGCTGAATACAGATCGTCTGGCTCGGTTTGTGTTGGATATTTTGCAAAAGATTTCTAAGAAAAAGGCTTTGGTGATCTTGGTTGAGGACTGTCACTGGATGGATGAGGCTAGTGTGGCTGTTTTAGAGCAGGTTATGAACCATTTGAGGGATTATCCAGTAGCCTTTGTGTTGACAAAGCATCTGAGTACGCCACCCTATCTTGGCCGCTTTTTCAATCACTTGTTGCTTCGTAGTCAGCTAGACTGCATTGAACTGCAGCCACTGGATTTTAAGGCAAGTGCGGCTTATTTACAGGCCCAGACTGGACAGTTAACTATATCTGAAGAACGGTTTGCGGCTATTTATCGGGTCAGTCAGGGCATCCCTTTCTTTCTGTCGGAGTATGCGGAGCAGCTTTTGCGAGGTGAAAAATTCCAGCCATTAACCTCAGCTATTAAAGCAAAACTATCTTTGAAATTAGGCTATTTGAGCAGCCAGGAGGAGGAATTGGTTGACTATCTGGCTTGCTTTAGTTCCCCTGCTTCGGTAGCGCTATTAGCTCAGTTGCTAGGCCTATCTGTGGAAGAAGTGGTTGAAATTGCGGAAGGGTTTGGGCAAAAACAGCTTTCAATAGAAGAGGAGCAGGAGGAATTGGTTTTACGATTCAGCCAGGAGCTTTTGCGGATTTATGCTTATGAGCGCTTACCACTTGCCAAGAAGCGAATGCTACATCACCAGATTGCCCAAGGAATGGAAGACCAGCTGGGAGATTCTCTCTATCATGCTCAGCTGCTCAATGAAATCGCCTATCACTACAAGATGTCCAAGCAGCCGATTAAGTCTCTGGAGTACGAGCTGCATTATCTTGAGGATACCTTGCAGTTTCATCATGAGCTCTTTCCGATTTATTCACGGGAGTTTGGCTTTATCGAAAAGACGGATGATACTGATCAATCAGCGGTTTTGGACCAATTTGATCGTATCCGTCGGGAAATAGAAGGATTAGAGAGAAAACACCAGAATCACAAAGATTTTCAGCTATTGGTTCTCCGCTTTCTCTATCTGGAAGGGCGTTATGCTATCCGGACGGGGAATTACCAGCAGGGAATGGACAACATCCAGCAGGTGATTGCTTCTGCTAAAGAGCTGCAACAGATGGAGTTTCTCCTAGAAGGCTATCGGCAGATGATCTACTATTGCATCCAGACGGAGAATATTCCTGAGATGCGCTACTATACGGAGTTAGCCCTGGATGCTTCAGTTCAGGCCAATAATCACGAAGCTATTGCAATGAATCTTCGACTCAAGGGACTTTATCATCTCATGATTGGAGATGAGGAGCAATCACTCCGCCATCTTTACCAGTCTATCGATTGCTTTAGTTTGACGGCTTCGTTGCGCTCAAAGTATTCGATTCAGATTGCGGCCGCTCTAGATTATCTGGCAGAGATTGAACAGATTCGTGGGAATTTCACGACAGCGCTGGCTCATCAGAAAGAGGCGATTGAGTTGACGGAAAATAAAACAGCAGAGCCTTCGATTTTTGCTTTCTATATAGGCTTGGGACTGACTTATTATCAGCTGAAAGATTATGAACAGGCGGAGCGAATCTTGCTGAAAGCGAAAGCAGCCTTGAAGTCGCTCAGCTTTCCTTGGAAGGAGACCCAGCTGGAAGTTTATTTGGCCTTGATTGGCTGCGAGAAAGGAGATTATCAGCCGGTGCTTGATCTGCTGCGGAAAAAGGATAGCCTTATTAGTCGCTATGGCAATCCGCGGGACAAGGGCTTGATCTACTATCTGATGGCTGTGATCAAGTATCGCCAGCTGGCTGGCAGCTTGCAGGAAGCTGGTTTTGAAAATTTACTAGCTCAGGACTTTGAAACCTACTATGAAACGGCCAAGAGTCAACTCAATCCTTATCGTGACCGCCACCAGCTAAAGGAATTAGAAAACTTACGCCAAGGGCTATCTTAGGCATTAAACTCACAATAAAAGAGGATGAACATAGAGTTCATCCTCTTTTGATGTTTGTAATGAAGTTTTAAAACCCCCATTAGTCATGTATTTGTGCCCAGACTTGGGTCAGGTAAAAGACAAAACTTGCCGCTAGGTTGGCTGTGTGGTTATCTATATCGTGAGGGGGAGAGACTTCGACGATGTCAAAGCCGATTAGCTTGCCTGAAGCAGCGATGTGCTGGAAGACCAGCACAGCCAGATTGGGGTCTACCCCCAGTGACTGGATGGCACTGACACCAGGAGCAGCGCCAGCTGCAAAGCAGTCAATATCAATGGTTAAATAAACCTGCTCCTTATCGGCTAGAAAAGCATCAACTACCTTGCAGACTTCCTTATGTCCCATTTGGTAAATATCCATTCCAGTCAGGAACTGGATAGCCTTGGATTTGGCTACAAAGTCAAAGAGAAAGAGATTATTATTGTGCTCCTGAATCCCTAGGATGAGGTAGTTAAAGATCTGTTTCTGAGCTAAGGTATCATCAAACATTTGACGAAAACCGGTACCGGAGTTGGGGCCCGTCTGATCGTAGGGGCGTAGGTCAAAATGAGCATCCATATTGATCACAGCTAAGTTTTGGTCAGGATTTAGTGACGACTTGAGACCTAGATAGTTGCCGTAGGCTGTTTCGTGACCGCCGCCTAGAACGATGGGTCGGAGATTAAGCTCTCGCAGGCGTTTGACTGCCCGAGCCAAGCTTTGCTGCAGTTGTTCCAGGGAGCGGTTAGGCCCGTCAATATCGCCAACGTCAAATACTCGAACGTTTCTACCTAGATGCCAAGGAAGCTTGGCCAGCTGAGTTCGGATAGCTTGTGGTCCTTCGACAGCCCCCACTCGGCCGTTATTGATATAGACACCCTTGTCGCTCTTGAAGCCAATCAAGGCAAAGTTTACCCCTTCAAAAGGGGTTAGGCTAGGATCATTTAAGTCCAGAAACTCAATGACCATGCCCCACTTAGCAGTATATAGATTGTCCTCTGGACCTCGCTGATAGTAATGGTTGTCTAGCTGATAGTAATCTTCTAACATAATTTTGTCCTTTTTGATAACGATAGTTGCGACTTTATTATAAGAGTTTCCGCTAAGCCTGTCAATGACTTTTAGCGGGAAAAGAAGCCCAGCTGCATGAGAGCGGGCTTCTTAGATTAGCTTTTTACAGAGGCATCAGCTTTAGAACTGAATGCTCAAGTCCACAGCCTTTTCAACGGCTGCTAGGAATTCTTCGTTTTCAATCAGCTCAGAAGCCTTGTTGAGTTCTTCATAGATCTCGATGTCCTTATCAAACTCGATAAAGCGGACATGCTGACGGAAGAGATCGTAGGCCGGCTTGGTTCCTTTACCAAGTTCATGGTTTTCTGGTTTCAGATCCAGAGCTTGGCAGGCTGCCATGATTTCTGTTGCCACGATGCGGCGAGAATTCTTGAGAATTTCAGCTGCCTTGCGTGCTGCTGTAGTTCCCATGCTGACAAAGTCTTCTTGGTTT
>ERZ773256.53-NODE-53-length-16870-cov-3.00464_pt1 | contig 16870 bp, 18 predicted proteins | sample MGYA00580513_ERZ773256 | MGnify/ENA primary metagenome ERZ773256 (study PRJEB29015, sample SAMEA2738147) | human oral metagenome | biome: human oral; feature: human-associated habitat; material: saliva | place: China | collected 2201 ... | reverse complement strand
TATGTTCATAAGACAGGTAAAGAGCTAGATGAATTACTTGAACTAATGGATAAAACAACATGGTTTGATGCAGAATCAGCTTTGAACCATGGATTTGTAGACAAAATTATGTTTACAAACGAATTTGCACCTACTTTGGTAGCTAGTGAAACTCCTATGATTCCAAGCGATTTTATTGATAAGATGAAGTCAGCAATGACTCCAGATATTGATAAGCTCGCAGAGCTGGTAGCTAATAAGCTAGAAGCTCGACAAATCGCAAGAGAGACTTTTGAAAATAGCGAATTTGTACAGAAAAAATTCAATCTTCCAGAAAGTCAAGAAAATAACACAGACAAGACTGTTCCAAAAGGGTTCGGTCTTTTTATGTTTTAAGAAAGGAAACACAACATAATGAAATTATCTAATGAATTTGAAACACAACGTCAAGCATTCTTGAACGCTGTATCAACTGGAGCACCTCAAGAAGAGCAAGCTAAACTTTACAATGACATGATTGAGTCAATGAGTAATGAAATGATGGCTCAAGCTCGTGATGCTGCTCGTGAAGAAGTATCAGCTTTGAACCCATACGATGCTAAACTTACTGCTGAAGCTCGTGAGTTCTTCAACGACATCGAAAAAGCTGCACCTAAAGGTGTTGAAAAACTCTTCCCACAAGAAACTATTGATCGCATCTTTGACGACATGATTAAAGCTCGTCCATTGCTTCAACATATCGGTCTTAAAAATGCTGGCATTCGTTTGAAATTCCTTAAATCAGAGCAAACTGGCCAAGCGCTTTGGGGCAAAATCAACGGAGCAATTCAAGGACAACTTAAACAGGAATTTAAAGACGAAGAAACAATTCAAAACAAATTGACCGCATTCGTTGTAATTCCAAAAGATGCTGAAAAATTTGGTCCAGATTGGTTGCAATCATTCGTATCTGCTCAAATCACAGAAGCATTTGCAGCAGCACTCGAAGCAGCATTCTTGAATGGTGACGGGGACAACAAACCAATCGGTCTTTCTCGTACACTTACAGGTACTGTTGAAGGCGATAAGACAACTTACGCTGAAAAGACAGCACAAACTGAAAAACTTACATTTGCTGACTCAGCCACAGTAGTAAAAGAGTTGACTAAGGTTTACAAATACCACTCAACAAAAGCAGATGGAACTACTCCAGTCGCAGTCGAAGGTAATCTTGTAATGGTAGTTAACCCTACTGATGATTGGGATGTGAAGAAACAGTACACTTCATTGAATGCTCAAGGTGTATATATCACTGCTATGCCTTACAACCTTATCTTGGTTGAGTCAGTAGCGCAAACAACTGGTAAAGTCACTACATTCGTTAAAGGTCGCTACGATGCATTTGTAGGTGGTGGAATTAAATTTGGCCGCTTCACAGAAACTTACGCTCTTGAAGACTTGAACCTCTACACCGCTAAACAATTCGCTTACGGTAAAGCACACGATGAAAAGACCGCTGCAGTTTGGACTTTACAACTCCCTCAAGCTTAATTAGGGGTTAGATCATGACTTCAGAAGTAGAACTTCATCCACTCCTTAAACCTTTTAAGGAGCGGATGAGGATTTTTCATAGTGGAGAGGACAATAACCTTTCACGGATGTTGGAAAGCTCTGAAGCTAACATCCTTAGTCTTGTTGGAAGTCAGCGTCCAACTGAACCACGAGTTCGAGAGTTAATTTTGGAGCGTGCTAGATACGTCTATAATGACCAAGTGGAGTTCTTTTACGATAACTTCCAAGGGGATTTAATGGCGCTATCTCTTGAAAATTACAAAGCGGAGGAATAACGTGATTAGAGTTTTGAAAGAATTCTTCGACCTTGAAGCAGGTCAGTTCCGTCCAGTAGGTTCAACATTTGAAGCGACAAGAGAACGATTTGAAGAAATTAATTCTATCTTGCCTGGATTTGTTGAATGGGGCAAACAAAAAGCAGAAGTAGTTACAAATATTGAGTTACCAGAAGAATAGACCTCAGTATCGTTATAAAAAGCCTGAAGCTCAAAATGGAGATTTGAGAACCCCTTTAACTTTCTATACTTCTAAAGTTGAGGATGGAGTAGATGGTCGAGATGTGAGTTTTGAAAAAGCTTTTTCTACAATGGGGCAGGTTTACTCGCCTAGCATGAAAGATATTGAGATTGCTAGTGGTAAGTCAATGAGAGCAAAAATGACTCTGAAAATTCGTGACCCTTTAGCAGATTATCAGCCAGAAAATCAACACTTTGTTGAAGTTCGAGATATTCGCTTGGCTAACAAGAAATGGCAAATAATCGATATACGTCCTGATTATGACAATCGGGATTTTTTGATAGTCATAATTGGTGGTGGTCAAGATGTCTAGTGGTGCAGAATTAAAAGGCTTTGATGATGTTTTGAGAAACCTTGAAATGCGCCTTGGAGATGGAAAGGTAAAACGTGCAACTAGTCGAGCATTGAAGGCAACTGCCAATGAGACTCTGGAAGAATTTAAAGGTGCTTTAGAAGTCTTTAAAGATACAGGAGAAACTATTGAAAGCGCGACTGCTGGTCGTGTGACTGGTCTTCCTGTCGGTGTTCCAGTCATTAAGATTGGTTTTGGTGCTGGTTCACGTTGGCGCTTGGTTCACTTAAACGAGTTTGGATATGCTAAGAATGCACATCCAAGAGGTTTTGGTGTTATCAGACGATTTTCAGAATCAAATGCTCAAAAATATAAATTTCGAATTGCTAACCACTTAAAGATTGAGGGATTTAGATGATTAAAGACAAACTAACTGAACTCTATAACGCTTTGAAAGAAGATAAGACTTTAGCTGGTATCAGTATTAAGTCATTTGAACGTCCTGAAACTTTATCGGATGACAAGACAAGTATTGTCATTAGACCTGTTGGTTCTCCGATGCAGGCAGTGAGTGGCAGTGATACAAGTTTAGCAAAGGTTTTTCTCTATCAAATAAACGTAGAGTCAAAGAACCGTGTGGAGTGTAAAGAACTCCAAAGAAAAATTGAAAAGATTATGGAAGAACAAGGATTTTATCAGACCACAGGTGGTTTAGATGAATGGATTCCAGAAATCAAACGCTATGTAGATGCTCGGACTTACAGAGGTCGGAGCGCTCTATATGAAGAATATTAATATTAAAGAAAGAGGTGCTATAAATGGCATTAGTTGGTTTTAAACGTATGACAGTTCGTGTGTTGGATGGAAATGCTACTCCAACATTAGGACAAAACCTATTTGTAATCGAAGGTCAAACTGGTAAAGGTGCGACTCGTACCGCGAAGATTTCAGGTCTTGCAAGTGATCCAGTGAAAACTTATGGTAGTGACGTTGCTTACCACGTATCAAACCGTGGTGTTGGTGACGTTAAGATGGAAATGACTGCAGTTGATATCCCTTCAACTGTACTTGCTAAAATCCTCGGACACGTAATCAAGGATGACATCATTGGTATTGGTGCTGACACAGTAGCTCCATACTGCTCAGTTATGCTTGAATCTAAAGCTGCAGACGGTACACAAGCACAAGTCGGTTTCTTCAAAGGTCAATTCTCAATGGATGCTGAGGAATTTGAAACCCTCAAAGACAAACAAGAAGAACTTCCAGATGATAGCTTAAGCTTCTCAGCTATCGCAAGTGACGATGAAGACACTTCAGGCCTTTACTACATCAAGTACATTGGTAAGGATGAAGAAAAACTCAAGAAATTCAAAGGACAACTTAAAATGGTTGTTGCAGGGTAGAAGGAGAGCGCAAGCTCTCTTTTTATCTTATTTCTAGAAAGGAAAGAATATGGCTACGGTTAAATTTTTAATTAAAAACGAAAAAGGACAAGATGTTCAAAAGACTAGTAAGGAAATCACTACTAAAGATTATCGTAACTACCTGATCATGAATGAAGCTTTAAACTATGATTTGTCTGAAGTAGAAAAACTCGATAAGCAGTTAGAGTTCATTGCTTCATTGTTTGAAGATGTAGAAGTGGATGAGTTGCTAGAATTCACTGATATGGCTGACATCTTTGCAGTTTTCACAGATATTTACTCTCATCTCATTGGTGATGTTGACCCAAAGGGGAAAAAATAGAACCAAAGGAAGCACTAAAAAGGTTCTATGGATTCGTCAAACAAGCTACTGAAGGTCCATACGGTATGAGTATTCGTGATGTCATGGATACGAGCTGGGAGGATTTAATGGGAGTTATTGGCGAAACAGAATCAGCTAAGAAAGAAGAAGTAATGGACCTAGCTGACTTTCTGGAAACAATTTAAAAAAGGAGGATTAGAATGGCAGGTGGAACGCCACTAGGACAAATGTATATTGAGCTAGGGCTGGATGTATCAAAATTTAATCCTACACTTAACGGTGCTAAGAATGCAGTGAAGTATTTTCAAAGCAATGTTAAGGCGCTAGATAGTTCTCTGAAAGATAATGGGAAAAACACAGACTTACTACAAGCAAAATACAAGACTTTAGGTCAAGCGATTGAATCACAAAAAAAGGTCTTGGATGAAATGAAAAAGAGTTTTGATAAACTCGAACCAGGAACTGCTAAGTTTGATAAAGCATCTGCAGATATTGAGCGTGAAAATGCTAAGTTAGCAGCAATGGAAGGACAAGTTAGACGTGTTGAACAAGCATTGATTGCAGTAGGTAAAGAAAATAGTTTCGCCACTCGTATAAACAAGCTAGGAGATGGTTTGATTAAGGGTGGAGATAAGATTAAAGCGTTTGGAGATAATATTTCAACGTTTGGTGGAAAGTTAACTACTGGCTTAACTGCTCCATTAGTTGCAAGTGTAGGTTTGATTACTAAAGCAGCAATCGACTATGAATCTGCATTTGCTGGGGTTAAAAAGACAGTAGATGAAACTGCCACTGTATCTTATAAAAACTTGTCAGACGGTATCCGTCAAATGGCTAAAGAATTGCCAGCTAGTGCAGTTGAGATTGCAAATGTAGCAGAAGTTGCAGGTCAGTTAGGTATTAAGGCAGAAGATATCCTTAAATTCTCGCGTACTATGATTGATATGGGAGAGTCAACCAACTTGAGCGCTGAAGAAGCTGCAACTGCAATCGCTAAAGTAGCAAATATTATGGGTTTGACATCAGACGATTATTCAAGGTTCGGTGCATCAGTTGTTGACCTTGGTAATAACTTTGCTACAACTGAAAAAGACATCGTAATGATGGCCAATCGTTTGGCGGCAGGTGGTAAACTAGCTGGACTAACTGCACCTGAAATCTTAGGGCTTGCAACTGCCATGAGTAGTGTAGGTATTGAAGCAGAAGCAGGTGGTACTGCCATGACTCAGACACTTACTGCTATCGGTAATGCAGTTTCATTGACAACTAAGGACTCAGCAGACGACCTTGCATTGATCGCTAAAGTTGCAGGAACAACATCAGAAGAGTTTCAACAGGCTTGGAAAGAGAAACCAGCTGAAGCTTTACAATCCTTTATCAAAGGTCTTAACACAGCGCACGAAAAAGGCGCAAACATGGATGCTATCTTGATGAAGTTAGGCATGACAGGTATCAGGCAAGGAAACATGCTTAAATCTCTAGCTTTATCATCAGATAAAATGAGTGCGGCAGTAAATCGTTCTAATCAAGCATGGAAAGAAAACACTGCCTTGACTAATGAAGCAAATAAACGGTACGAAACCACTGAATCTCAACTTAAAATGTTTAAAAACCAAGTAACTGATTTAGCAATTGAATTTGGAGGCCCTCTTTTAAAAGCTTTAAGAGAAGGACTAAAAGCAGGAAAACCTTGGCTTGAAACATTAGCTAAGATGGCTAAACAGTTTAGTTCTATGTCTGAGGAACAACAAAGAAATATTCTCAAATGGGGAGCTTTAGCAGCAGGAGCTGGGCCAGCATTAACCATTTTAGGAAAAGGAATTGGAATCATTGGAAATTTAACACAAGGACTTGGTTGGCTTACTAAAGGAGCAGGAAAAGCAGTTGGCGGTCTATCCTTAATGTCTAAGACCTTCCAAGCATTTAAAACAACTGGGAATCTAACCTCTGCATTCCAACTTGCAAGCTCTGGCATGACATCATTCGGAACTGCTACGGTTTCAGCTTCATCATCAACAGGATTGCTAGGGACATCTATGAGTTTACTTGCAAATCCTTTAGGATTGATAGTTGGTAGTATAGCCTTAGCAACTGCAGGTCTTGTCTATCTCGGAAATGAGAAAGATAAAGCAAGAATCAAGGTTGAAGAATTTGGTTCACAATTAAGTAGCACTGCACAAGGTGAATTAAGAAGCTTCCAAAAGACGGTTGATGAAACGAGTACAGCAGTTGCAAACTTCGGGACTCACGCTGGAGATGTTTAAAAAGCTTTATGATGAGGTCGCAGAGAGCGCAGAGAAATCCAACAAACGTATGGAAGAATTAGGTGCTAAATGGGGTCTTAGTGAAGAAGATATTGCTAGAGCTAGGGAGAAGAACGGTCAGGTTGTATCTAATACAGAAGCCATGATGAATCAAATCAATGAGATTTATCAACGTCATAATGGAGATGCAAGTAAATTCTCTCAAGAAGAGAAAGAAATCATCTTGAATAACCAAAATGAGATGATTAAAGCCAAACTTTCTATGATGAGCTTATCTGCTGACCAACAGAAAGCAGCATTACAAGCGTTGAATGGAGAGGTTGCAAATCTAAACGAAACTCAATTAAAACATACAAAAGATGTTCTTAAACAAGCCTTGGATGAAGAAAAGAATCTTTACGAAACATCTAAGAGTGAGTTGAAAGAGTTATTAGACGGTAAAGCCATCGATCAAGAAACTTACAACAAGAAAATGCAACAACTTGAAGCTAACCACACTCAAACTATGGAAGCTTTGGGTACTAAGTATTATCAAGTTATGAAAACTCTTGATGAAAAAGTTAAAGCCCGCACTGGTCAAAGCTGGAACTATTGGGAAGAAGCTAAAAAAGCTTTGGAAGAATATGGTCTATCTTATGAAGCAATTGGCCAGAAGGCAGCAGAAGCATCTGAAAAGGCTGGAAATTCTCACAGCATCCTTGCTAAGTATACTAGCGATATGAGTAAGGAAGTTAAAGAAGCGAACGATGCCTGGTCTTTGCTTGTTGGGAATATTGACAAGAATGGTAATTTTGAGATTAAATCAAATGTTAAGGAAGTTATTGGAGAAGCAGCTAAATCTGCTGAAGGTTGGGAACAACTACAATTCATTGCTAAAACAGCTGATATTAACTCAAATGCTCGTGTGACAATTGCAGAAGCCCTTGTAGAATCTGGTAAGTGGAAAGATATGACACTTGAGGAAAAACAAGTAATTGTTAATAATCAAGCAGGTTTACAAGCTATCTTTGATAGCGAAAGCAGTCTCAAGATTTGGAATGATATGTCTGCTAATGTTAAAGAGCTTCTTTTGAAGAATACTGACATCATGAGTAAGGCTGATGAAGCAACAAAAGCACTTGCCAATTATGATGCTTTAGCTCCGAAACAAAAGGAATTGCTTGCTAATGATGAAGATTTTAGAAATGCTGTTGCACGATCAACCGATAGCTTAACAACTTGGAATGCGACCACTCCTATTACAAAAGATTTGCAGGTCAATCCAAATAATGTTTTGTATGGTAGTCAGCTTTCAATTGATAAACTAATTGAGTGGAATTTAGCACCTACTCAAACCAAGTCGTTGGATGCAGTTGATAATACAGCTGGTGCAGTCGCAAGTGCGTTATTAAGCGTCAACTCTCCAAAACAAGAAGCTCCAATTGGGATTAATGCAACGGATTTAACAGGTCCAGAATCAGCATCTGCAAGTGCTGGAATCAATGCGATTAAGCAGTATGATCCTGTTAGTATTTTAGCTCAAAATAATACTCAAAGTACTGTGAGTCAAGTTCAAAGTGGGGTTGATAGTATTCGTGATAAAACTGTAACCATTAATGCTCAAGACAATGCCTCTGGTGTACTTTCTGGGATTCGAGGTTGGATCAATAGTGTAACAGGTAACTTCTTTACAAATATTTTTGCTAGAAGGCATGCCCACGGGACTAACTACCACCCTGGCGGTTTAGCTATCGTCAATGACCAAAGAAATAGTAACTATAAAGAAATGGTTACTCTTCCGAATGGTCGGAGTTTCATCCCTCAAGGTCGTGATGTTTTACTTCCTCTACCAAAAGGCTCTAAGGTCTTGCGAGCTGATAAGACCAGACGTTTGATGCGTGAGATGGGTATTCCGAAATACGCTTCTGGTATAGGGATCCCGAGTGATGCGAAATTCCTCCGTGAAATGGAAGAAGCGCAACGTAATATCACAATTCAGACTACTAGCATCCAAAACGGACAAGATGCAGATAAAGTAGTGTCTGAGATGAGGATTCTGAGGTCAAGTTTAGAAAAAATCCTTACTGCTATACTTGAAAAACCTTCAGACACTTATTTAGACGGAGAAAAAATCTCACTATCCACTTATAAAAATCATGGGGCTATTTATGCAAGGGAGGGAATGTAATGTTTTATCTTATAATTAATGGTTTTAACACATCCACTATCCTTCACAGTGTGGTTACTGATTTTGGGATAAGTGAGTGTGCAGAACCTAAAACTTCTGAAATTGTTGAAATTTTCGGAATGAATGGAAGTCATCGTGTGCTAGATGGTTCTTATAAAAGTTATGAACGTACGGTTTCTTTCTATCTACCAAAACTGATTGATATCTCAACCATTATCGAAAAATTCCATGACGGGAAGAATGAAATCGTGTTTGGGTATCAACCAGACTCTTTATTTTATGCTGAATACATTTCAGCGAGTTACCACAGAAACGGTCCACACGCATATACATTAGATGTTAAGTTGATGATGCAACCATTTAGATATCCTAAGAATGTCGCACCAGTCGTATTAACAAACGCTGGAACGATTGAGAATATCGGTACGGTCTATTCAGAGCCTATCATTGAGATTGAAGGCAATGGAGATGTATCGCTGACTATTGGCAAAAAAACCATGCATTTGACGGTTAATAATAAAGCTACGATTGATTGTAGGCAAGGGAAGCAGAACATCTTCAATGCCAGTGGTTCAGTTCAGAACACACTCAGAAAGCGTGGTGGGTTCTTTGAAATACCCGTTGGCAGTAACGGTGTGACCTATACAGGAGATGTACGTAAGGTGATTATTCGTCCTAACTGGAGGTATCTAGTATGATTTACTTAACAGAAGGGAATGTACCTCTGAATGCTGCCTATGCTGACGAAATAGTTCAGATAGATAGAAATACCTATCAATTAACATTTAAATTCCCTACTAACAACATTTTATGGCAACGGTTGAGAGAAGAAACATTCTTAACAGCTGATGATTTACACGGTGAACAAGAATTTGTTATTTTTGAAGTTGAGAAACAACATGGATATATTCAGGTCTATGCCAACCAAGTCATGACCTTGTTAAATCACTATGTTGTCAATCCAATCAATCTTGACAGAGCGACTGGCTCAACTGCTTTAAGTCGATTCGCTGGAAGTATCACTCGTGACAATCCATTTTCGTTCTTCTCAGATATTGATGATAGACATACCTTCAATACTGATACAACGAACGCTATGGAAGCCTTGACCAAGGATAAACACTCTATCATTGGTCAGTGGGGTGGTGATTTAGTTAGACATGGTTATCAGGTACGGTTATTAAAAAATGGCGGTTCAGAAAATGAATCGCTTTTTATGTACAAGAAAAACTTATCCAGCTATCAGCATAAGACATCTACCAAATCTTTAAAGACACGAATTACCTTTAAGACAACCGTTCATGGTGAAGGTGAAAATCCAGTTGATAAACATTATAAAGTGGTTGTCGATAGCCCTCTAATCAACAAATACAGTCAGATTTATGAGGATGTCGTAGAAGTCAACGACCAAGATGTTAAGGATGAAGCGAGCCTTAGAGAATATGGCAAGCAGTATTTTAGAACAAGCCTATGCGACCTTATGGAAGATAGCCTTGAAATTGATGTTGTTGGTCAAAGTGATGTACCTGTCCAAATGTTTGATGTTGTAAGTGTCTACCATGAAACATTTGATTTGGATGTAAGGAAGAAAATCACAAAGTACACCTACTCACCAATGGCTAAGAAATTGAAGAGTATTGGCTTTGGAGAATTTAAGTCTGGACTTGCAAGCGCAATCGGTAATGCAGTAAGCGATGCGGTAAAGAATGAAACACACGCATTTAAAACACGGTTAAACCAAGAAATCAAAAACGCTAACCTTGCCTTTGACCGAAAAAAAGAAGAATTAACCAATCAATTCACAGATGAAGTGAACGCTATCAACGCTAAATCTGAAGAAAATAAAAAAAAACTTTCTGACGAAATCAACAGACGATTTCATGAATTCAGTCCAGAAGGCTTTGAAGAAGCAAAGAATAAAGCAGAAGAAGCCTTGAAAAAAGCTGGCGCAAGTGAAGATTTAGCGACAGAAGCGAAGAAAATCGCAGACGAGAGTTTAAGCAATTTAAGCGCAGTCAGAGATAAGACGAATAATAACGAAGTAAAACTCGCAGAATATAAGCAAGATATAGACGGACGAATTACTAGCCTTACAAGTCAAGTCGCTGGCAAGGTCAATGAAGCAGACTTCCAACGAGTAAAAGAAACAAGTCAATTATACGAGCGTATTTTGGGAAATTCTGAACAAGGTTTGTCCGATAAAATTTCACGTTTGGTTATGACAAACAAGATTTTCCAGACGGAAGTAAACGACTTAGTAGTATCTGATAATAACTTGATAGTTAACTCTGAAAAACTTGATAAACATACAATCATTGGTAAACGAAGCGGTGTAGATATTTACACCACCAGATATGGCGTATTCAATATTGATGTTCAAGGTCTTACTGGCTATAACTGGGGCGGTTTCACGTTGCCTATTTATGTACCTAAAATCTTAAAAGGTGAAGTTTACACCCTCGGTTTTAAATATAAAATCAGACGAAAGTTAGACCATGAGTTTTGCGTGGTTATCAAAAATCACACTAAGAATAAAACAGTCTTACAGAAAATTATTGCTAATCCTGAAACACCAGTTAGGAACGTTTGGATTGACTTTCAAGGCACGTTCAAAATGACTGAAGACCTTGATTTTGACCAAGTAGGGAACTTCCCTATTTTCTTCTATCTTGTGAAAAATGGCTGGGTGGAAGTCAAAGAGCCTATGCTTGTGAGAGGGCCAAGAACGGGTAGCTTTAAGCCAAGCCAATTTGACGAGGCTTATAAAAAGACAAGTGAGGCTAAAGAACTAGCAGAAAACGCTCAAACGAGGGCAACCCAAGTAGCTGAAAAAGCTGAAGAAGCAAAAAGGACAGCGGAAGCAACAAGAACACAAGTCACACAGCTTGCTGGCTCGTGGTCAATCCAAAATCTAAATAGTGCTGGGGACATCATATCTGGTATTAACGTTGGTGCTAATGGGAACAACCGTATTATAGGTAAGGCTACCCACATTACTGGAGAGACTTTGATTGACAATGCAGTTATCAAATCGGCCATGATTGATAAACTCAAGACTGCTAACTTCGAAGCTGGTTCAGTCACTACTAATATTTTGGGAGCTGAAGCAGTCACAGCAGACAAGGTTAAATTTGATACTGCATTCATCAATCAGTTAGTATCACAACAAGCATTTGTTGATGAGCTTTTTGCAAAACAAGCGACAATTACTAAAATCCAGTCGGTTGATTTCACAGCAAATCATATTAAGGGCGGTGTACTTACGTCAACTAATAGCAACTCATTTTTTGACTTAGATGCTGGACGAATAACAATGCAATTCGGACCGAATGATTGGAAAACATCTTGGGACGCTTCGGGAATTGCTTTTAGAGGATCTGACAATGCTATTTGGGGCGCCATGGGAGGAGACGCTGGCGGCGGTGTTGGTATCTATATGCGTGGCGATCATGCTTTTAACTTAACTGTAAATCACTCAGATTATGGACCAAATTACAGTTATACTGCATTGCGTGTCAAGTACGGAGAAGGTACAACTTTGCAATTCTCACCAAGAGGCCCTTCTTACAATTTATTATTGTTATTTAACGATATTTATAGGAATATAGAGCAATTACACAATGTGAAAGAAACTAAAGTGGGGTATAGATGGACAACAATCGGCCCGCTAAGATAAAACGAGGTAAAGAATGAACACACAAGACAAAGTTATTAACAATTTAGGCATTCAACTAGCCAATAAAACTATTTCAGAGGCTTTCAGCCTTGCTGAACGTGATGAAGCACAGGAGAAACTTAAAGAAGCTCACAGTCAACTTGAAAAAATCAACAAAGTATTACAGTCAAATGAAGAGTTAAAAGCTCTATTTGACAAAGTAGCAGAAGAATTAGAAAAACCACAGGAGGAAGCATAATTTTATGACATTTAAAGTAGTAAACAAATATTACGATAATAACCGTACATTCGTAGCAATTCGACAAGAAGCACCATACACGGCACTTGACCGTGTTTTGATTGGTAACCGTGTGAATGACTCAGACGAGGAATTGATTAAGGCAGTCCTTGGTCAGGTAGCTACTGAATTAAATCCTGCTGAAGGTGTGAAGAAACTTCAGGAAGATTTGCATACACAAGCTGAAAGCTACGAGCAAAAGCTTGCTGAGAAAGATGCCAAGATTGCAGAAGTTAAGGCGGTAGCAGATTGGTCGGTTCTAGCTCGTGTAACAGACACAGATAATCCACTTGATCCTACATTGTTTAAGCGTGGTCTTGAACTGGTAGACCTTGGTCAGGTTGGTAAAACCTACAAACCACAAGAAATCTTCACGCTTGTGAACCCTGGGCATGTTGAGAAGTTCCAGGAAGGACAAAGGGTCATGGTTCAAGTAAATGAGGCGTTCACTTATCAAGGTCAAACGCTCGAAGAACTTGCAAGTCTTGAGCAAAACGGTAAACTTGGTATCTGGAAGTGGACAGAACCGAAGAAAGAAGAACCATCTAGCGAGCTAAACACTCAACCTGTTCAGTAAGAGGTAGCTTATGTCATGGTCAGAAGCGTTTGAAAAAATAATACACGCCATCACTCAACTAGCACCCACAATCGGAGTTGTTGCAACTGGTTGGTTCGGTATGCGTGCTAGTAAAGCTGGAAATCTGAACAAAGAACAGTTCAAGGAATTAAAAACTGAGCTGAATACTATTCATGTTATCGGAGAAGATAATCAAAAGAATATTATTGAGATCAACAATAAACTGGCAGTGCATGATGAAGCTCATTTAGCTACAATGTATCTACGTTTAGAACGGGATATCACTACTGCCCTAAAACGTGGATATACCACAGTACATGAGTCTGATATTATTCATAAAATGCACTCTAGTTATAAGAAGTTAGGTGGCAATGGGCGAATTGATGCCCTTTTTAACAAATATTTAAATTTAGAAATTTCGGAGGAACATACAAATGCAACAAATCAATGAAATTTTAATCAATGGAGCTATTAGTATCCTTGTCATTTTGGTAGGTATCGCAGTTAAAGCTGTCAAAGAATACCTGGTTCAAAAAGGCGGAGAGAAAACAATCAAAATTGTTGAAATCTTGGCCAAGAATGCAGTTAATGCTGTTGAGCAGGTATCAGCTGAAACTGGCTACAAAGGTGAAGAGAAACTGGAGCAGGCACGTATTAAAATCCGTGCTGAGCTTAACAAATACAACATCCACATGACTGATAGTGACCTAGATACCTTCGTAGAGTCAGCAGTCAAACAGATGAATGATGCTTGGCTGAGCAAATAATAGTTGAGAGCCCTTTTGGGTTCTCTTTCTTTTTAAAAGAAAGGGGGTAGAAATTGAAAAAGGTTATTGAAAGAAAATTAACCGTTCTATCCAGTAACCGTGGCATCGAGAAATTGTATAACGAATTTTACAGCCACGATAAAAACAATGCTGAGTTCAAGTTCACGCTTGATGAGTTAACCGCTACTAAGGTAATCTGCTTATTCTATTTCAAGTCAACCAAGCGATACAAAGAAGTGGAAGCAGTAATTGAAGGTAATTCGTTCACGGTTCAATTTGATACATCACTAATCACTACGGATGAGTCCGTTATTGGCTACATCTATTTTGAAAAAGTAGAGCAGTCAGCAGATGTATATAGCTTTATGTTTAATGTTCACGTAAGTGAAATTGACAAAGCAGTCAAACAACCACTTATTGAACAGAAATCAGGGCGAATTGTTGACGTTAAGGATGTCGTTACCAAGGCAGAATTGGATGAACTCTTTGCCAAAATCAAAGAGCAGGGTGGCACTTATGACGACAGTGGTATTCGTGCTAAAATAAGCAATATTTCAACCGATATTGAAACCTTAAAGACAAAGACGGATAAAGATACCGTGTATGATGATAGCGCCTTAAAACAGCGTGTAGAGGCCTTAGAGAATAGACAAGATAATGACACTGTATATAACGATACAGAAATCAAGCAGCGCTTAGAAAACTTAGAAAACAAGCCAAGTATAGATACCAGTGGCTTAGTCACTAAGCAAGAACTGGAAAGCAAAGGTTATCTCACAAAGCATCAGTCATTGTCTGACTATGCAACTAAGCAAGAAATCCCTCAACCGTACAATGATACAGAATTGAAAGAACGAGTCAATCGGTTAGAAAGTAAACCGAATATCGACACTTCAAACTTTGTAACAAATGAAGCATTAAATAGCAAGGGTTATCTTACACAGCATCAGAGCCTAGAAGGTTATGCTAAAAAGTCAGAAATTCCTCAAGCATATAACGATACTGAAGTTAAGCAAAGACTTTCTACTATCGAGCAAAAAGGGGAAAGCTACGCAACTAAAGAACAACTTGCATCTATTCCTAAAAATCCTCAAAAGTTGACTTTATCAGGAAACACCCTTATTTTATCCGACGGAGGAGGAAACGTCACTCTACCAACCGCTACTGGCTCGAATAATCAGGTTAACCAGTATGAAATCCACGGAACGGGCTTTCCTAATGGTAAAGTTAGCGCCCCAGTCGGAACTACTTATGTCGATACCGCTGTAACAAATGGCGCTCTTAAATGGATTAAGAGACGAGGAACCGATAACCAAGGGTGGGAAGTCTTGACTGGTGACACTGGTTGGCGTACCTTAAATATCCAATCTAAACTTGGAAACTCATTTCTCAAAGTACGCAGAAAGAACGATGTAGTGATGTATCAGTTCGGTGGTTTGTCGTGGGGCTGGTTCGGTGTCGTGCGACGTGGCGGGGCTGGATATAGTCCACAAGGTAGCGACAGAGAAAGAAACTGCTACATTTTAGGACTGAATGGAGTTCCTCAAGGTTTTAGGTATGAGTCGTCTTTAATAGGAAACATTTACAACGATAAAGGGACGCCTTACGGTACTTGGTACTTAGGTGGGGCTGGAGATAGCAATATGTTGCGCTTCCAGTTTACTGATCCAGTGCCTACAGATAGAGATATTGGGGATATTCGGGTAAGTTCAATCTCGTATCTTACGAGCGAGCCTTGGCCTAATGTCTTACCATAAGAAAGGAAAATAAATAAATGAAAAAAAACGACTTATTCATCGATGTTTCATCACACAATGGTTATGATATTACAGGAATTTTATATAGCATGGGTACAACTAATACTATTATTAAAATCTCAGAAAGTACAAGTTATATCAATCCATGTCTATCATCACAAGCAGAGCAATCAACTCCTGTAGGTTTTTACCATTTTGCTTGGTTTGGCGGAGATTCAGATGAAGCAGAGCGTGAGGCTAGATTCTTTATTGACAATGTACCACAGAATGTAAAATACCTTGTGTTAGATTATGAAGATCACGCTAGTAGTGATGCTCAAGCTAATACAGATGCTTGTATCAGATTCATGGATGTCATTAAAGATGCTGGATATGAACCAATCTACTATAGTTATAAGCCTTTCACACTAAGCAATGTATACTATGAACAAATTATTGCTAAATATCCTAACAGCTTGTGGATTGCTGGGTATGGTTTAAATGATGGTAACGCTGATTTTGAATACTTCCCATCAATGGAAGGAATTCGTTGGTGGCAATATTCTTCAAATCCATTTGATAAAAATATTGTGTTACTAGATGATGAAGAAACAGAAATTGATTCTGGTTGGAAGAAGAACGACGCAGGTTTTTGGTATGTACACTCAGACGGGTCTTATCCTAAAGATAAGTTTGAGAAAATCAACGACACTTGGTACTACTTCGACGGCTCAGGCTACATGCTTGCTGAACGTTGGAAGAAGCACAAAGATGGTAAGTGGTACTGGTTCGATAATTCAGGACACATGGCCACAGGTTGGAAGTTAATCTCTAACAAGTGGTACTATTTTGATGCAGATGGAGCCATGGTCACTGGCTGGGTTGCTTACAAGGATAAGATATACCATTTGAAAGAGACCAGTGGAGAAATGACTTCCAAGGAATTTGTGAAAACCGAAAAAGGCTGGTACTATGTCAATGAGGACGGGACTCGTGCTGACAAACCAGAGTTCACAGTTGAGCCTGATGGCTTGATTACAACTACAATTAAATAAAAAAAATAAAAATAGAAAGAACAAATTAATTATACACACGAAACCGCTAGCTTTTGCTGGCGGTTTTTTTGTTTGCCTGAAATGAAAAAAACAGTGAAAATATCACTGTTTGTCTTTTAATTCTTGGGCGTAAGCAGTCATGCTGATTGCGTGTTTTAAACGCATGTTCATTATATCCGATACACCATTTTTATATTTATCCACAGCTTGAGTAGATACGCCACAGTTTTTGCTGATAGCATAGGCTGTGGCGTTGTCTAAAAGCCA
>ERZ773256.51-NODE-51-length-17025-cov-20.5444_pt1 | contig 17025 bp, 10 predicted proteins | sample MGYA00580513_ERZ773256 | MGnify/ENA primary metagenome ERZ773256 (study PRJEB29015, sample SAMEA2738147) | human oral metagenome | biome: human oral; feature: human-associated habitat; material: saliva | place: China | collected 2201 ... | reverse complement strand
GTTATAAATTGAACCAACGCTTGGGTCTGGATGTTGCTAATACAGCAGAAAATCGCACATTGCAAATGAGCGATTTGGTGGCGATTTTGCGTGAAGTTATTCGCTTGAACAATACGCAAGAGCCAGCTGACGACATTGACGCATTGAGCAACCGCCGAATTCGCTTGGTTGGTGAATTGATTGCTCGACAATTCCGTGTTGGTATGCTTCGAATGCAGCGCAATGCGATGGATCGTATGAGTGTGGCTGATTTGGAAAGTGTTAGCCCAAGCCAATTAATCAATGCACGTCCAATTGTTGCAGCTGTTCGTGAATTCTTTACTTCAAGCCAGTTGTCGCAGCTACTTGACGAGGTTAACCCGTTGTCAGAATTGAGCCACAAGCGACGCTTGAGCTCGACTGGTCCTGGCGGTTTGACTCGTGAGCGCGCTGGATTTGAGGTTCGCGACGCCCACCCAACTCACTATGGTCGTATCTGTTCAGTGGAAACGCCAGAAGGTGCGAATATCGGTCTGGTGCTTAACTTGGCGACTTATGCGCGTGTTAACGAATACGGATTTATCGAAACTCCATATCTTCGCGTAAAAGACGGCAAAGTCACTGACGAACTTGTTTACTTGGATGCTTCACAGGAAATTGGTGAGGTTATCGCTGATGCTGGCGAGGCTCTTAACGAAGACGGAACTTTCCGAGATGAGCGCGTTAATGCCCGCAGTAACATGCAGCCATCGCAAGTTGATGCTAGCCAAGTTACATTCATGGATGCAGCTCACCGCCAGATTTTAGGTTCGACTGCGGCGCTGGTGCCATTTATTGAGAAGACTCGTGTCGACCGCGCCTTGACTGGCTCAAACATGCAACGCCAGGCGGTTCCTCTATTATGTCCAGAATCTGCAACTGTTGGTACTGGAATTGAGAAGGCTGTGGCCGAGAATAGTGGTCACTTGATTCAAGCTAGTGCCGACGGCGAAGTCGTTCGCGCTGATGCCGACGAAGTTCACGTTAAATATGCTGACGGCGTGAAGATTTACACATTGAAGCACTTCGTGAAGAACAATGACGATCGCTGCTACAACCAAAAAGTTCGTGTTGAGCGCGGCGATAAGGTAAAGAAGGGCGATATCCTAATTGAAGGTGCCTCAATTGCTGGCGGTGAAATTGCCCTAGGCAAGAACCTGTTGGTTGCCTTCATGCCATGGGGTGGCTACAACATGGAAGACGCGATTATTATGAGTCGTCGTTTGGTTGAAGATGATCGATTGACAAGCATTAACATTAAAGATTACACCGTTGAGGTTCGTGAGACGAAGCTTGGTCCAGAGATTGTGACGCGCGATATTCCAAACGTTTCCGAGGAAAGTTTGCGTCACTTGGACGAGAATGGAATTGTCCAAATTGGTTCAGAGGTTAAGGCTGGCGATGTTTTGGTTGGTAAGATTACGCCAAAGGGCGAGCAGGAATTGAGCTCTGAGGAGCGTTTGCTTCGCGCAATCTTCGGCGAAAAAGCTAAGGACGTTCGCGATACATCACAGCGAATGAACAACGCGGGCGGCGGTAAAGTTGTTGGCGTTAAGATCTTTAGTCGTGAAAATGGTCACGAATTGAAGGCTGGCGTTTTGATGCAAATTCAGATCTTCGTTGCGCAATTACGAAAGATTGGCGTTGGTGATAAGATGGCTGGACGATTCGGTAACAAGGGTGTTGTGGCGAAAGTTCTTCCTGTTGAAGATATGCCATTCCTAGAAGACGGTACGCCGGTTGACGTAGTTTTGAATCCACTTGGTGTGCCAAGCCGCATGAACCTTGGTCAGATTTTTGAAACTCACCTTGGTATGGCGGCACGAGCATTGGGCTACCGCGTAGCAACTCCATCATTTAACGGTGTTCCAAGCGAGAAGATTTCTGATGAGCTAGAAAAAGCCGGTTTGGCGCGTGACGGCAAGAGTCAATTGTTTGACGGTCGCACCGGTGAACCATTTGAGGAGCGAACAACAGTTGGTGTGATGCACATGATTAAGTTGCACCACATGGTTTCTGACAAGATTCACGCTCGTTCAACTGGTCCATACACGATGGTTACTCAGCAGCCGCTTGGTGGTAAAGCACAAAACGGTGGTCAGCGCTTCGGTGAAATGGAGGTTTGGGCATTGGAAGCTTACGGTGCCGCTGCAACCTTGCAGGAAATGTTGACAATTAAGTCCGACGACGTTTACGGTCGTGCAAAGGCTTACGAGTCAATCATTAAGGATGAGCCGATTGTTGGTCCAAAACTTCCAGAGTCCTTCAACGTGTTGGTTAAGGAGCTTCAAGGTTTGGGTCTTCGAGTTGATTTGGTTGACGACGAGGCTGCAGTTGACGCTGAGCACGTTATTGCTTCAAGTGGTCCAGAAGACAAAACCGTTGCCGCTGATGGCGAGGAAGAAGAAACATACTTGGACGAATCAGATGACATCGGTGAAATTGACGATGGTATGAGCGTGCAAGATATTGATGAAGTAGAAGAAATAAAGGAGGACGCGTAAGATGGCAAATTCTGCATTTAACGCAACGGGCATCAGCGATTTTGACGCGGTTCGTTTGGCGGTAGCTAGCCCAGAAGACATTCTGAAATGGAGCTACGGCGAAGTTTTGAAGCCAGAAACAATTAACTATCGCACACAAAAGCCAGAACGCGACGGATTGTTCTGTGAGCGAATCTTTGGTCCAGTTAAGGACATCAATCCACACGACTCAAAGCTTAAGGGTGTTCGATCACGCGAAGCTGCTGTCGATAAGAATGGTGAATTGGTCACTAAGTCAATCGTTCGCCGTGAGCGAATGGGCCACATTCAATTGGCAGTGCCTGTAGCGCACATTTGGTTTATGCGCGGCACTCCAAGCGCAATGAGCCAGCTGCTTGGCATGACGGTTCGCAATATTGAGAAAATCGTCTACTTTGCAACTTACGTCATCTTAAATGTTGACGAAGCAACTCGCGATCAATATTTGGCAGATTTGGAAACGGAAACTGATTTGGCTCGTAAGGCTATCAAAATCCGCTACGAAAAAATGGCTGAAGAAGATGGCGCTGACGTTAAGCAACTAGCTAAAGAGCAGAGCCGTGAAGTCGAGGAATTGGAAGAATCTTACGTTGGTAAGAGATCTCAATTGGAGAGCTTGAATTTCGGTGCTTTGATCTCAGAGAGCGAATATCGCAACTTGCCAGAAGAATATGACGAATTGATCGAAGTTGGCATGGGCGCCAGCGCGGTCAAAGAACTTTTGGACAAGATTGAGTTGCCAAAGCTCATTGCTGAATTGACTGAAGAAGTTGAAACCGCAAAAGGTCAACGACAGAAGAAGTTGCTAAAGCGCTTGAAGATGCTAGAGAGTATGGAATCTGCTGGCATTAAGCCGTCAAGCCTATGTATGACCGTTCTGCCAGTTATTCCTCCGGATCTTCGTCCAATGGTGGCGTTGTCTGGTGGTCGATTTGCGACATCTGACTTGAATGACTTGTATCGCCGAATTATCAACCGAAACAACCGCCTGAAGAAGTTGATTGAGCTTAACGCGCCAGAAGTTATTCAGCGCAATGAAAAGCGCATGCTTCAGGAAGCTGTTGACGCTTTGATTGACAATTCAGCATCGCGTGGTCGCGCTGTCAGTTCGACTGGCGGTCGCCGCAGCTTGAAGAGCTTGAGCGATATGCTAAAGGGTAAGCAGGGTCGCTTCCGTCAGAACCTTCTTGGTAAGCGTGTTGACTATTCTGGTCGCTCGGTTATCGTGGTTGGTCCAAAATTGAAGATTAACCAATGTGGTTTGCCAAAGCAAATGGCGCTGGAATTGTTCAAGCCATTCGTGATTAGCTGGTTGATTAAGAATGAATTTGCGCACAATATTCGCTCGGCTTCACGTCTAATTGAAGCTGGTGAAGCGGTAGTTTGGGACGCGCTGGATTCAGCAATTGAAGGCAAGTACGTGTTGCTTAACCGCGCACCAAGTTTGCACCGTTTGTCAATTCAAGCCTTCCAGCCAGTTTTGGTTGAGGGAAAAGCTATTCAGTTGCACCCGCTAGTTTGTGCCGGATTTAACGCCGACTTCGACGGTGACCAGATGGCTGTCCACTTGCCGCTATCAAAAGAGGCTCAGGCTGAAGCTCGTGAATTGATGAGCGCAACTGCCAACTTATTGAAGCCTGCCGATGGTGCGCCAGTGCTGCACATTTCGCAGGACATCGTGCTTGGTAACTATTACTTGACTTACGACAAGCCACAAGCTCAGACTGATAAGGTTAAAACTTACAGCTCTGTTTACGAAGCAGAAATGGCTTACGACAATGGCGTAATTCACTTGCAAACCCCAATTCGTATCTTTGCGAAAGGTAAAATGCGTGAAACAACTTTGGGTCGCGTCTTCTTCAATGAGATTCTGCCTGAAGATTTCCCATACGATAACAATGTCCAGACTAAAAAGCAGCTTAAGAAAGTATTGGCGCAAATCTTTAACAAGTACGGCGCCGAGGAAACCGCTAAGATTGCAGACCGCATGAAGGGACAAGCTTTCCGCTTTGCTACGGTTGCGGCTGTGTCTACTGGTATGACCGACTACGTCCACTTTGAGGAAATTCCTCAGTTTGTGGCTGAAGGTGATGCTAAGGCAGCTTTGATTTCTGAGCAATTCGACCAAGGTTTGATTACTGAGGAAGAGCGATACAACTTGACGGTTAGCGCATGGCGAAACGTCGACAATAAGATTACGGCATTCCTGAAAGACCAATTGGCGCACATGGACACCAGTATTTCTATGATGGTCAACTCTGGTGCTCGTGGTGATATTTCCAACGTGAAGTTGGCGAGCGCGATGATTGGTGTTCAGATGGACGCAACCAACCATGAGATTGAGCTTCCAATCCGCAGCTCTTACACGGGCGGTTTGTCTAGCCTTGAAGCCTTTATCGCAACTCGTGGTGCACGTAAGGGTCTTATTGACACGGCTCTTAAGACTGCCGACTCGGGTTACTTGACTCGTCGTTTGGTAGACGTTGCACAAGACGTCTTTACCGTTGAAGACACTGATGGTGATGATGAAGGTTACGCAATTTACCGATCAGAAACCGAAGAGACGATGATTGACTTCTCGAACCGTCTGGCTGGTCGTTATGCTGCTGAAACAATTCCAGGTCACGTCAATAAGAACGAATTGATCACGCGTGAAATCGCAGATTCAATTGACGACGACGAAAGCATTGAAAGCGTTAAGATTCAGTCTGTATTATCAACAAACAACCTTAACGGTATTCCACAGCGAAGTTATGGTATTGATATGTCGACTGGTAAATTGGTTGGCAATCATCAGCCAGTCGGTGTTATCGCCGCTCAGTCAGTTGGTGAGCCAGGTACTCAGTTGACGCTTCGTACCTTCCACAACTCTGGTGTTGCTGGTGGTGACATTACCCAAGGTTTGCCTCGTGTTGAAGAATTGTTTGAAGCACGCACACCAAAGGGTCAAGCATTCATTACGGAAGTTGCTGGTTTGGTTGACGTTTGGGAAGATGGCAAGAAGTACATCGTTCAAATTACGCCAGAATCTGGCAAGGTTGAGCGTTTGCCGTTAGAGGGTCGAACTATTGTGGTTAAGGCTGGCTCAAGCGTCAAGGCTGGCGACGTCTTAGCGACTGGCGAGAGCGACACTCGACCTTTGATTGCACCATTTGATGGTGTGGTTGAATCTGCTGAAGACACTTTGGTGATCGCGGCAGAGGCTGCTTCGCCAACTCGTTATGAAATCCCAGGCAATATGCAGTTGGTCGTTAAGGCGAATGATGTTGTTGAAGCTGGTGATCGATTGACAGCTGGATCATTGAACTTGCACGATTTGATGCGACTTAAGGGTGTTGAGGCAACTCAGCGCTACATCATCAACGAAGTTCTGCGAATTTACGCTGCTCAGGGTCAGGACGTGGCTGACAAGCACTTGGAGATTATTGTTCGCCAAATGTTTAGTCGCGTGCAAATCGAAGATGCTGGTGATAGCGAATTCGTGACTGGCGACATCGTTTCTAAGGCCGCTGTGGTCAATGCAAATAAGCAATTGGCTGCTGAAGGTAAGAACTTGATTAGCTACACACAATTGCTACTCGGTATCACAAAGGTGTCAATCTGGAGCGACTCATGGCTATCGGCCGCATCCTTCCAGGACACTACTCGTGTGCTGATCAACGCTGCCGTATCTGGTCGAGCTGACCACTTGCACGGTTTGAAGGAAAACGTCATCATCGGCCGCAAGATTCCAGTAGGAACTGGCGCTGTCGAAGAAGACGAAGAATTCGAAACGCCGAGCGAAGACGAATTCAGTGAAGAAGAAATCGCCGCTTAGTAGGTAGGTCTGACCACAATAATCCGCAACACCCGCACCTTGACTATAAGGTCGGGTGTTTTGCGTATGATGATTATTTTATTTGGTAGCTCATAAAGCACTGTATGTAGATTCGAAGTCTTTGTTTTGGATGATATGTATTGACTTTTTAACTAAGGTGTGATATAAATTACATTAGCTTTTACACAACCGTGTGAAAGAGCACTTCACAGCAAGGGAGAATATGATGTGTCTTGTCTGGGCAATTCTTGCAACCCTGACCGGTCTGGTGATTTCTATCTCTGTCGTCTATCTGATGACATCTCAGGAAGAGGCAAAGATCGGAGACATGGACGATGAGAAGGAGAAGCGCTCAGCTAATCTCCAGCTCAAGGTTGTGAGGGTGTTTTATACCCTTCTGTTCATGTTTATCATGTGGGCACTGGTCAATATCTTGTCATATGCGGATCAGACTAGTCGCTACAAAGAGGAAAGGACAGGAGCAACGCTGTCTGACATTGTCTCTAGCTTTGGGCTAGAGTCCGGCAAGGAGTATCCGGTCGTCATAGGGGATAGGACTACTGTCGACAGTGGTCAGGTTTCCTATAGTGGAATGTTTTATGTCAAAGGAGAAGGAGAGTGGACGTCGAGTACATCCATTTTAGTTGCCTTCGAGGGTAACAATGGCTCGTATGTTCTAGAGATTCCAATCTCTAAGATCACCTTCGACATTCAGCGGGATGCCACAGAGGCATTTCTGTCTGTAGACGTTCCAGACACTAAGCAATCTGAGGAGGTAGCCTACTGGCAACATTCCTACACCTGCAGTGACAATACTTGGGCTTACGGGTGGGTGCAGAAAAACTGTAGCCCTAATCCCCCTCAGCTTGTCATCTCAGATGACGTGTCAAGGCAAGGACTTTCTCCTGTAATAGCTGACGCCTTTAAGGAGTCAGCTGGGGCGAAAATCACCATTTCACCAAGTATGTACAACGACATTCTTGGCTCCAGGTAAGGCTGAGTAGCCCTGTGGAGCAATACTCCACTCTCGCCGTGTCGAGTAAAAACTCCACGGACGGGGGTGGAGTTTTTACTTTAAATTGATTTTTTATAGGAAAAAAATTATATAATATAAACAATTAAAGGAGGTTTTATGCCAGTATACAACAAACTTGTCCGCGATAAAATTTTGGAAATCATTAAGACCAACGGGCAAAAGCCGACTCACAAAATACTTACAGCAGACGAATACGCCGTGGAGCTTACAAAAAAGCTAGTCGAAGAAGTTGAGGAATATAAAAAAGATAAAAATACTGATGAGCTTGCTGATATCATGGAAGTAGTCTATGCTCTAGCAAGCCTACACAGTTGTACCGCGGAAGAATTAGAAAAAATTCGCGCAGAAAAAGCAGAAAAACGCGGCGGCTTTGAAAAGAAAATATTCCTAGTGGAGGTGATGGATTAGGGTGAGTATGTGTGATAAGTTATGTTTATTCCGTGCAAGGAATTCATCTCTGACAATGAGTACCCTGTTCTTAAGTCTGATCATTTAGCCTCTGAGTCTGGATAGCGATTTTACTTTTACGAAATCTGTGCTAGAATAGATGTAGAGTTTCCTCTTTTCGGAGTGCGCGGTGTTTTGAATGTGTACAGATCGCAATCTCGGCGGAAAAGGTATAGACACGGGGCGGAGTTGCTGAATCCAAACCGTAAGGCAAATTGCCATAATTAGTTAATCAACCAAGGAGAAATTGGATGCCAACAATCAACCAATTGGTGCGCAAACCGCGCCAAACGGCTAAGAAAAAGTCCAAGTCGCCAGCACTAGGTCGTATTCATAACGCCCTAAAAACACGTTATTACGACCAGAACGCACCGCTTAAGCGTGGTGTTTGTGTGCGTGTGACGACTAAGACGCCAAAGAAACCAAACTCAGCTTTGCGTAAAGTTGCTCGTGTTAAGTTGAATAACGGCTATGAAGTTTGGGCGTACATCGGTGGTGAAGGTCACAACTTGCAGGAGCACGCTGTGGTCTTGATCCGCGGTGGTCGTGTGCCTGACCTTCCTGGTGTGCGTTATCACATCGTACGTGGTGCGCTTGACCTTCAAGGCGTCAACAACCGTAAGAAGGGTCGCTCTAAGTACGGTACAAAGAAAGGGGATAAATAATCATGCCTCGTAAAGTTACCAAGAAATTGCAGCGTGAACTTAAACCTGATCGCCGATACCAAAGCGTGCTAGTTCAGCGCTTGATCAACAAGTCAATGCTAGACGGTAAAAAGTTGGCGGCTGAACGCGCTGTCTACGCAGCCCTAGAAACTGCCGCTAAGAAATTGGATTCTGAAGATCCATTGGCAGTGTTTGAAAAAGCATTGAAGAATGTTAGCCCAAGTTTCGAGGTTAAATCTCGTCGCATTGGTGGCGCTAACTACCAGATTCCATTCCCAGTTCAGGGACACCGTCAATTGCACTATGCGTTCAGTTGGTTAGTTCAATCAGCTCGCGCTCGTAGCGGAATGCCATATTCACAGCGTTTGGCGTTGGAAATCGTTGACGCTTACAATGAAGCTGGTGCTGCCTTCAAGAAGAAGGAAGACACGCATAAGATGGCTGAAGCTAACCGCGCTTTTGCGCACTTTGCTCGCGGCTAATTATTGCTTGAAAGCAAAATCAGGAAATCGCTCTAAACGGGGCGATTTTTTGATATAATAGAAAAAATTAGGAGGGAGAAATGGCGAGTTTTTCGTTTGATATTGTGTCGGAAATTGACAAGGCTGAGATGAATAATGTTTTCATGCAGGCTGAAAAAGAAATCCAAGGGCGTTATGATTTTAAGGGTACGAGTGCGGCAATTGATTGGCTGGACGATAAGAAAGGTCTGAAAATTACCGGCGACAATGATTGGCAAGTTGATGCCGTTCTGGATATCGTGCGCAAGAAGTTGGCGGGGCGTGGTCAGTCGAGCAAAGTTCTGGATTTATCAAAAGAGAAAGTTGTTTCGAACCTGAAGACGACTTGGGAGATTCCGTTCAAGCAAGGTCTTGATCAGCCGACGGCGAAGCAGATTGCCGCTGATATTCGCGCTAATGCGCCGAAAGCTAAGCCCCAAATTCAGGGCGACCTCGTTCGTGTCACTTCTGCGTCAAAGGATGAGCTGCAAAAAGTTATTAGTTTGTTACGAGAAAGCGATTATGACACACCTCTACAGTTTGTAAATTATCGTTAGGATTGGAGCGGTGTGAATCAGAAGTCAATGAAGAAATTAAAAATTGCAGCCATCGTTCTGGGTGTAGTTTTCTTGATCTCTGTTATAGTTGGGCTGATTGTCGTTAATAATAACCGCTCTTCCGGGGTCAGTAAAACCGCAAAAAAGAAGATCCAGAAGATTTTTGTCGAAGAAGATGCTAAGAGCTTGCAAAAAGTCGTTTCCAAATATGGCTATTCAATTCGATACGATAAGAGTATTTTTACTGGCGAAGGTCACGTCTTAAATAGTGATTCTAATGAAAAATAGTATAGCGCCACTACATATGCTGATGATGAGCTGAAAGAAAGTCGCGCTTATGCGATTTTGCGATTACATTTCAGAAAAGATTCAGAAAAGCCGAACGAAAAAGAGTAAGACTGTCCCAACTGTTACTCAAGGTGATGTTTCTGGTTCGGCTAGTGACGCGGGCGGTCATAAGCTATTTTCAATGAGCGCGCAAATTGCGGCAGGCAACAGTGGCGGTCCAGCGTTTGATGACGATGGTAAGCAGATTGGACTGAACACTTACGGCGGCTCGTCCTGTGCGAATAGTAGCGAGCGCAACAATTCTTGTTTTGGAGAGGGGATATTTCGTGATATCGCTGATCTGAAAACTATGGCGAAGAAAAATAATGTTGCGTTATCGGCAAACGGCGAATTGACTAAGCTCTGGAAAGATGGCTTGGAGAGTTTTTCTCAAGGTAAATATTCTCAGGCAAAAGCTAAATTTGAACAATTGGATAAAAAATATCCCGACAATTATTTGGTGGCGAAGATGATCGAAGTTTCATCCAATACTCCAGACGACTCTACGGAAAGCGAGGCGTCTAGCGCAGAAGCTGGAGCGAGCGAATCAGAAAATAACACTACAGTTATAATCGTGGTTGTGGTGATTCTTTCAACGGGAGCATTATTCTTAACAGTGTCAATTATCGCAATTGCTGTTTCTGTCAGTAATCGACGTAAGATGAACGCTTATCCATATCCTGTCGCTGGACAATTCCCGCAGCAGCCTCAATATCCGCAGCAGCCATATCAACAACCAATTCCGCCGCAACAACAATATCCGCAACAGAACTACTATCCGCAGCAGCCTGGTCAATATTCGCCAACATACGTGCAGCCGCCTATAGAGCAGTCTCCAGCTAACTATCCGCCTGCAGCGCCAGCTCAGAGCGACAACTAGTCTAAAAATCCTCCGGCTCAGAGCTAGTCAAAAACATAGATAACTGATATAATAAAACGCAAGAGTAGTTTTTTGGTGCCAAAAAATTGACCAAAAATCTCGGCAAATTAACGTAATATAAAGGAAAATTTATGGCAGAGACGCATGTTCCGCTAAAGAATTTTAGAAATATTGGTATTATTGCCCATATTGACGCCGGTAAAACGACGACAACTGAGGGTATTTTGTACCGCACTGGCTTGACACATAAGATCGGTGTGGTTCGTGGTGAAGGTGACGGTGCTACCACCGACTGGATGGCGCAGGAGAAAGAACGTGGTATTACTATTACGTCAGCTGCTGTGACTTGTTTCTGGAAAGATCACAAGATTAACATTATTGACACCCCAGGACACATCGACTTTACCGCTGAGGTTGAGCGTAGCTTGCGCGTGCTTGACGGTGCGGTTACGGTCTTTGATGGTAAGATGGGCGTTGAAGCTCAGTCTGAAACTGTTTGGCGCCAGGCTAATAAGTACGGCGTGCCTCGTATTTGTTTCGTTAACAAGATCAACCAGACGGGTGGTGACTTCTACAAATCTCTTGAGTCAATTCACAACCGCTTGAGTAAGCAGGCTTTCCCAGTTCACTTGCCAATTGGTTTTGAAAAGACTATCAACGGTGTTGTCGACTTGATTGACATGAAGGCATATACATATGACGATTACACGGATCACGAGCTTAAGGTTGGTGAGATTCCAGCTGACATGCTTGAAAAAGCTAAGAACGCACGTTCTCTGTTGGTTGAAAACGCTGTTGAAGCTGATGACGAATTGATGATGAAGTTCTTGGATCAAGGCGAAGAAGCTATTACCGTTGACGAGCTAAAGATGGCTCTACGCAAGCGCGTTTTGGCTGGTGACTTTTACCTAGTTACTGGTGGTGATGGTCGCGGCGTGATCGTTGAGAAGTTGCTTGACTTGATGGTTGACTTCTTGCCAAGCCCTCTAGACGTTGATGAAATTTGGGGTAAGAATCCAAAGACTGGCGACGAAGTTAGCCGCAAGCCATCAGATAAAGAACCTTTGTCTGCTTTGGCGTTTAAGATTGCTGCTGACCCATTTGTTGGTAAATTGATCTTCGTTCGTGTCTATTCTGGTGTTTTGACCTCAGGAAGCTACGTTCTTAATACGACAACTGGTGAAAAAGAGCGAATTGGACGAATCGTTCGTATGTTTGCTGACAAGCGTGAAGAAATTAGCAAGGTTGAAGCTGGTGACATCGCCGCTGTGGTTGGTCTGAAGTCTACTGCGACTGGTAACACGTTAGCAGACGTAGCTCATCCGATTGCTCTTGAGTCAATTGAATTCCCAGAGCCACCTGTGTCAATCGCGGTTGAGCCAAAATCAAAGGCCGACCAAGAAAAGATGGCGTTGGCATTGCAACGCTTGGCTGAGGAAGATCCAACTTTCCGAATTCACACAGACGAAGAGACAGGTCAGACAATTATGTCAGGAATGGGTGAATTGCACCTGGATATTCTTATCGACCGTATGAAGCGCGAATTTAAGGTTGAAGCCAACATTGGTGAACCTCAGGTTGCCTTCCGCGAAAGCATTAAGGGTCGTGCTGAAGTTCAAGGTAAGCACGCCAAGCAGTCTGGTGGTCGCGGTCAATATGGTGACGTTTGGGTCCGCTTTGAGCCAAATGAGACTGGTAAGGGCTTTGAATTCGTTGATGAAATTAAGGGTGGTGTGGTTCCTCAGGAATATCGCCCAGCCGTAATGAAGGGTATTCGCGAAACATTGGAAGGCGGTGTTATTGCTGGCTATCCAGTTGTTGACGTTAAGGCTACACTTTACGATGGTTCATACCACGATGTCGACTCCTCAGAATTGGCGTTCTCATTGGCAGGTTCGATAGCTGCTCGTGAAGGTATTAAACAAGCTAACCCAATCTTGCTTGAGCCAGTTATGAAGGTTGAAGTTACTACACCAGAAGACTTCATGGGTGACATCATCGGCGACCTTAACTCACGTCGCGGACGTATCGACGCTATGGAAGACTTGATGGGTGGCGCTAAGTTGATTAAGGCATTTGTGCCATTAGCAAATATGTTCGGCTACACATCAGACATTCGCTCAATGTCTCAGGGTCGCGCCGCTTCAACGATGGAATTAGCTCAATACGAGGAAGTTCCACCAAACGTTGCGCAAGAGATTATCGAAAAGCGAAATAAATAATCTCTACCTCATAAAAAAATCCTCGGAGCGAATCCGGGGATTTTTGTTTGGCTAAATTTCGAGTTATTTTTTATGATATCTGTGTGTTGCGACGGAATAAATTGATAAATTGTCGGCGAATTGGGCGACCGACGATGTTACCGAATGACGCGCCAATTGCTACCGCTACACCGATGAGGATTGCTCGCGCTAAGATAGCCAAGGCTGGCAGAAAGTTTGCGCTGTTCGGTGGATATAAGACTACGCCCATCAATCCATTGTAAAGCGACAATCCTGGAACTAATGGCACGATTCCCGCCGCAATAATCGCCAGGGAAGGGAATTTCCATAATCTGGAAGTCATGACTGCAACTATTCCAATTACCGCCGCCGCGATGCCGCTCGCTGTTACGATATCAAAACCAAAACTCATAGCTAATCTTGAAATCCACCAGCCGAAAATTGCGATCAATCCAGAAATGATCATTCCTAAAAATCGAGAATGATTTCTTAATACGAACGCCGCCGCGATAATTCCAGCCCCCAAATACTGAGTGTGCTTGTCTGCTAATGTCAATCGATCTGGTGTCGCAGGGAATGTTACACCAAATTTTGTCGCAATGTATAATCCGACCATCACGCCGGCAATTACGCCGCCCGTCGCCATCACGACTTTTAATAATCTGGCGTTGGCAGTCATGTAATATTCGTCGATTGCGTCTTGAAATGCGCCGACAAACATTAGTCCCGCGACTAATAAGACAATTCCGCTGATAACCAACAATGTTGCGTTGACGCTTAGCCCCAGATAATTGCTACACCAAGCTGCGCCCGCCGCCACCAATGTTACGAAAATCGCCACGAGGGATTGCGAATAAAACAACGGTGCGCCAATACGCCCCAGCCATCTTAATAATCCAGTTGCTGAGAATCCGAGCAGAAACGCGATTGATGCCATGAGCAAACTGCCGCCGTACAGAATGACGGATCCTGCGCTCACTAATCCGCCCGCCGCGTAAACGACTAGTCGGGAATGTTCGGTGGGTTTTTTGAGTATTTGTTGCAATCGCTCTTCGGCTTCTTCCAGGGAAAGCTGTTTGCGACGAATGTCGAGGGCTAATAATTGCAATGCTTGAATCAATTGATAATTAGGGTCGTCAGGAACGATAACTCGCGCCATCGTCAAAGGCTCATGGCTAACTCCGCGGTCTTGAGAAATTGTCACCAAAGTGTAACTTACGTCCACATGAACAGGTCTGCGGCAATATGTCCGCGTGATTCCTTGCGCCATACGAACCACATCGCGCGCCACTACGCCCATACTCAGAAGTTGCTCGGCGACTGTCATAGCCAAGCGTAAAGCTCGCATATTCGGCGTCAAACTTTCGTCAATTTTCTCCAGATGATGCTCTGGCTCAAAGCTGTAAAGATTAGCGACTCGGGCTAATGACTGCTCAATGAATTTTGGTACTTTTTTCTTCACAATATCTAGTGTAACAAATTTTATGCCAATAGAAATAGCCCGCCAAGAGAGCTCTAGCCAAGGCTTAAGCCTTAGCGAGCTATTTCTCGACGGGCACTAGTCCTCGTCGCTATCATTGTTGCACTTGGGTGATCGCGGTACGATGACCGCGAGGAGAATTGCTATAGTGCTTGTAAGCGCAACAAAGCCTCCTAGGGCCGCCACCTTATCGGGTTCGATGGTAGCCCCAAGCGGGGTGCTCATGACTCCCAGCTCCTTGAATGCACGTAGAGCAGGCAGTTCAGATACTGGCACCCATAGAATGAAGGGAATCCGGGAATTGTCGCCCGGAAGGAGCCATCTCCATACGAGATAGCCCGCCAGTGGCAGAGCCATCGCCGTGCAAGCGATGGCAGTGGCAGCTGTAAAGTATGTACTCCCCATAATGACTAGAATCAAACCAGTCAGGGCGAGGGACGCGACAGCAAGTTTGAGCTTCAACACAGGATGACTCCTTTTCGAGATATACAAGGACTACCTTCGTTGACGGGATTGTCGACGAAAGCTTACGTCACTTATACTATACTTGCGTAAAAAAGTCAATACTAGGAGGAGATTAGTCGACTTTCTGTAAAATAATGCCCGTTCTGGCTGGCAAGTAAACTTTAAGATTGTGGTTATTATCAGCCGGGGAAGTGAAAAATCGGGAATTATGGTCTATTCGCTCCTGTCCGCCGAAGTTCTTGTCGTCGCTACTTAACGCCAATTTATAAGAGCCAGCTTCTGCGGGTACTGCGTAATCTGAGTGGGATTTGTCGGGCGAAAAATTGATAACAAATAAAAAGTCGCCGTGCATAAAACTGACCGTGTGATCAGATTGGCGAACTGTCAAATGGTGAACATTAGGATTATCAATTTGCCCAATAATCTTCATCAGCGCCGCGTCAAAATCTCCCAGCCATTGATATTTTAAGAAGCCGTTGTCGCGTAAATTCCATTGTCGTCGAGCGTGCTTAAACGACCAATTATTACCTTCGCGCGGAAAATCAATCCATTCCGGATGCCCGAATTCATTGCCCATAAAATTCAAATAACCGCCGCCATGCAGCCCAGCTGTCATTAGACGAATTAGTTTATGCAGGGCTATTCCGCGTTCGGTCTTAAGATCTGGGTCAATTTTATCCATGTGCCAATACATATTTTTATCAATCAATCGGAAAATCAGCGTTTTATCGCCGACAAGCGCTTGATCATGGCTTTCGGCGTAATTGATGACTTTTTCCTCTGGACGATGCGAACTCAAAGTGTAAGCTAATTGCCCCAAATCCCAATCTTCATCATTTTTCTCTTTCAGAGTTTTTATCCATAAATCTGGCGCGCCCATTTGCAAGCGATAATCAAATCCCAGCCCGCCGTCTTTTGTCGATGCGCCCAGTCCAGGAAAGCCGCTCATTTCCTCTGCAATTGTCGTGGCGTCGTGGCGAACGGTGTGAATGGTTTCATTTGCCAGTCTTAAATAAGTGAGCGCGTCTTTGTCGACATTATCGCGGAAATAATCATCATAACTAATGAAACTTTTTCCGAGTCCGTGATCGTGGTAAATCATACTAGTTACGCCATCAAACCTAAATCCGTCAATGTGATATTCGTCCAGCCACCAGCGACAATTACTTGCCAAAAAATGCAAAACTTCTGGCTTACCGTAATCGAATAATCGCGAATCCCATTCTGGATGATTTGTTGGCTTGAAATATTGTGTCGGATCGCCGGCAAAATTGCCCAGACCTTCGACTTCGTTTTTGGCGGCGTGAGCGTGAACAAGGTCAATGATGACGCGCAGTCCCATTCCGTGCGCAGTGTCAACCAATTTCTTAAAATCGTCGGGAGTGCCAAATCTTGACGAAACCGCGAAAAAGTTGCTGACGTGATAACCGAAACTGCCGTAATATGGATGCTCGGCGATTGCCATAAGCTGGACTGTATTATAGCCAGATTCTTTAATTCGCGGCAAAACCTCCGCGGTAAATTCACTGAAACTGGCAACTTTTTCTTTCTGGCTACTCATACCAACATGCGCTTCGTAAATCAGGGGAACTTTTGGCTTGGGTGGGGTTTTATGTTGCCAATCATAGGGAGTTTTTGGCGACCACACGACCGCGGAAAAATCGACAGAATTTTCGTCCTGAACGACGTAATTTGCGTATGAAGGCAGTCGCCAGCCATCGCCGCCAGACCAATAGACGCGCAATTTATATTTCTGTCCGTGGCGAAGTGAATCTTCAGGAAGATTTACGCTCCACTCGCCATTTTCGCCGCGATTTAAGGCGAATTCTTCGCGCTCTTTCCAATCTGAAAAATCGCCAACTAAGAACATCCGAGTGGCATTCGGCGCCCATTCACGAAATGTCCAGCCATCCGTTGTTTTGTGAAGTCCGAAATGTAAAAAACCCATCGCGAATTCTGCTGACGTCTTGCCGCTTAAAACCGTTTTTAGCTTCGAGGAAATATACTTCTCGCGCGCCTGAATTGTGGATTTGTGCGGGGCTAGCCACTGGTCCAAATCAACGAGGGTTTTATTGCTCATGTTTCTAGT
>ERZ773256.45-NODE-45-length-17468-cov-3.20496_pt1 | contig 17468 bp, 14 predicted proteins | sample MGYA00580513_ERZ773256 | MGnify/ENA primary metagenome ERZ773256 (study PRJEB29015, sample SAMEA2738147) | human oral metagenome | biome: human oral; feature: human-associated habitat; material: saliva | place: China | collected 2201 ... | reverse complement strand
CAGTCGACTGTCTTGACTACCCAGTGCCTATTCCGGTACATGATATTGCGTTTAATGGTGTTGGCGATTCTCTGCAACCTAGTTTTTTGATTGTGAAGTAATGTTTATCATGAAAGACTCCATACTTCGAACAGGAGATACCTCCATTGTGCAGCTAAATAGTCAGTACAACGTAATGAAGATAAGTCAGAATAGAGAGAACGTTGACATTCTCCTTAACTCGTTAAATTCTGACGAGGTACCTATCACCTAGTCAAAAAAAGATGATTTCAGTATCTTTGGCAAGATTGTTCTTATGTAAGGTCCGTCTTAATAATTCATAGTGATTACATTATTAATAAATAAAAAAGCAACCCCAATGGAGTTGCCATATCCTGCAAGCATATAAGGCTCTATAATTTCTGTAGTGAGTAAAACCACTGTAGAGATTATATCATTCTTTGCATAGGAAAAATTATTATGTAAAAACTTCATAATGTGCTTTTACGTTTACGGGACTGAAAAAAGTGACTTTATTATACACTACCCTACTATTTTTCGTTTAGTGTTCGAAAATTAATCTTTTCAATATTAATTGAAACATCTGTTGAATTAAATATTTCTTTTCCAGTTGTAGACATATCAAAATCATCTATAGAATCCAATGAATACTTAACAAAATATCTGCTCTCTTCAGGGAATTCAAATATTACTTGTAATTCATCTGCCTTTTCATCTACTATGCTATTAAAAATCATACGTGGATATATACGATATTCTAAAAATTGAAGTTCCGCACCAAAAATCATTAATGTCAATTCTTTTGGAATAATAACACCTAATTCAGCTCCCTTTTCCAAAGTATGTTCAGATGTATTGAATTTCTCTTTGTCAAATGAAAAACTAATTTCACTTTTGTTTTTAATTGATACAATTCTGTTATTGATAAAAGATTCAAATAATATCTTTGTAAAATAGACATCATCATTATCTATTTTCTGTGGAAAATCAAATGAAGTTTCAAAATAATCTTGAATTTGCTTAAGAGCCTCTAAAAAATTATGATTTTTTTCAAACACCTTTACTTGAGCCTTATTTGGTTTCAATGATTTGTTTAATATTTCCATACCGGATTTAAAGAAGGAACGAATAATTTCTATATTATTAAAATAATCATCTAAAGTGGTTAGGTTCTCATAGTTAAGGCTAACTTCTATATGTGTCTCACCAGATTTTTCATTTAGTATAATTCCTAAATTAATTAAGTGATTTCTATCAGAGACAATTTTTATTTCAGTTAAACTTGGATAAGGAACTCTCTTAATAGGTAAAGAAACCTCCATATTCCCAACTTTTATTTCCAAAGGTTCTAACTTAGGAAGTTTGTCAACTGGAAATATGGTCTGTTCTGTTATACCAGAGGCACCTAAATGAATGATAGTTGGAGGTTCATTCTGAAGTGACTTGTCTAAGACAAATGCTTTCTGAGTCCTATACATAGCTTCAAGTAGTTCATTAATGTTATGTATTTCCATCCCTTCAAACTCCAATGGAAACATAAACCTTGCTTGAAAACTATTCTCCTTAGGGTCTTTTTTTGAACGCAGGACATACATATCATCAGTCCCTTCCATTAACTCATAAGAATAACCTTTGGGAGCATCCAAGTTTAACCTCTTTCTTAATGCTTTTGGTGCCTTAAATGTTTTAGTATTATCTTTTTTAGAAAAGACTGAATTAAACTTTGAATTAACCACTCACCAATCCTCCTTCAACTCATCATAAACCATTATTTTAGAAATTAATATATCTTTTTCTTGACGGTTAAGACGTCTTCCTTTCCGCTTTTGTCTAATAAATTTTATTAGCTTATTTCTGTTTTGATTAGTATCAACAAATATGTATCTTATATCATCAACATTAAAAGACAACACTCCTTTGGTCGTCAACGGTATACTATCTGTATATAATTTATTTACTTCTTCTGCTAAAATATCCTTTTCCTCAATTAACATCAGTGGAAGTTCATTTGATTCCAGTTTTGGAATATATCTCCATTCATGCTCATCTTGAAAATTCTTTTTTATTATTTGAATTTGGTTATCTTTACCCTTACGCTTCATTTGGCCATAGTATGGTTTTATAATTCTAATATATTCAAAAATGAAATTTGTTATAATATCATTGACTTTAGAACCCTCGCTTACACCCTCAAAATCTTCGCTCAATAGTAAATTCATTGTGTTTGTCAGTTCAACAGCATTAATTGATTCCTGATTTAAATAGTGAATTGGCTGAATACCTTTTTTTATCCCAAAACTCTTATGAAATGCTATTGAAAACTTGCCGTACCCCCTATCCTCAGGAGATGATGGATTTCCCTCTGCATGATAGCTAATTTGATGCAATGGTATATCACAAAAGCAAGTCATAGGTATGTACCACTCAGTTAGGTCTTTTGATTTGTATTTTAATTTTAAATAACTAATATCTTCAGGATAATAGCGAGGAAATATTGACATATTCAACAAAATTTTTTCCAAAAAAGAATACTCTTGCATGAAATTAAATAATGCATTAGCTGTTATTTTTGAGGTATTAGTTTCAATATTATCTAATGATTCTTTTGCTTGGTAATTTCTTTTTTCCACTGATTTCTCCTTAAAAACATTGATATTCTTTATTTATTATACCATGATGATTTTTATGTACTAAGATTACGAATCGTAGCCTTACCAAATTTATTTTAATTTCCATCTAGAAATTGAATAATCAAAATCATTTATATTTCATCAAAATCATACTTCTTCGATCCTTTTACCGTAATATTTACATTTTAGACAATTCCAAATTACTCCTCTTCTGTTTTATATAGCTTCAGGCTATCCTCTTATCATTTCCCTTTTTATGAGAGATATGACCAGAAAAGAACCTATTTCTATCTTTCGCGATTCCATTATACCTTTACTTTATTCAAAAAGAGCCTAGTTCCCTTCTCTTTATAACACTTCTGCAGACCCAAGTTAGAAATACCTTTTACAAAAAACATATGGGTTTTTGCTTAAAGAAAATCTATGTTTAATAAAAATTAATAATAATATTTCAAGAGATTTTTTAGAAGAACTATTTCTTCTAAACATACTAAATATCATTCAACTTTTGATTTCTCAAGAATTCCCAACTTCACCTGAAGTTCTCAAGAAACAATTTTTACTACTACTTGGTACTCCTTATAGCGAATTTATTTCAGAACAAAAGTTGTAAATTACACCGAATAATTTCGAGTACAATAAAATAAGAGGATAGGATATACTCCCATTATTGCTATTCCACCATTCACAGATATCTGATAATTAGTAAAAGACCCTTACATAGATAATCTGCACTCCCAAAAAGTTAAACTGAAAATCTAAACTTTTAGAGTGTTTTTATTAAGAAATTGACTTATGTAAATAAACTTCAGATCTATGAATTTAAAAAGAAAATTATGCTAAGAGAAAAGGATAACATCTCCTCAAGAAGATATTATCCTTTTTTATGATTAAACAAAATCAAATAATGAAATTTCTTCGTAAACTTCTACTTCTGCTTCTACTACCTCATTAACAGAGATTTCTGAAACTACTTCTGTAGCAACACTATCATTATGTTCTTCAGTCATACCAAAGAGTTCAGAAATGCTTTCTAGGAAGTCATCAGCCATATCAAGAACTTCTTGTGAAACAACAACATGAGTCGTTTCTTCAACAGTTTCTTGAGCAACTACTACTTCTTCATTAAAGCCAGTTTCTACTTCATTTACTGACTCATTAGTCACTTCAACAAGTTCGCTTTCTTCATCAGGATCGTAGCTAGCACTATATTCCTCGGTGATCGAGCTAACTTTTACATCAGAGTCCTCATCCATTTCTGGATGATCTGCCTTGTACTGCAATTCAAAAGCATTGATAGCCTCTTCAATTTGTTCTATAGTAGGCTTCTTAGACTCATCTTCGACTTCGATAAGAGGATTAACAATGGCACGTTTTGCTGATACATAGTCAAGACGAGCTTGGTCTGCAAAAACATCTGCAGCTTCTCCTCGCTTAACAGTATCTGCACAACGGTCAATGTTTTCCTGCAAGAGTTTGGCTTGTTTATCCATACCATCGATAACATTGTTGATACGTTGGATAGTTCCAATACCACTCGCAAAATCTAGACGAACGGCATAGCTATTTTGACCAATAATATGCAAATCGAGCATGCGTTCTGGTTGCCAAGGTGATTTTTGTTCCAACGCACGAAGGACAAAACCACGATAATGAGCAAGGGTTGTCATTTTCATATGGAGGGGATCAGAGGCAACATTCATCTGCATAGCATAGTTCAGTTGATTTCCTGCAACATCTTTCTTAGTTGCTTCGTATCCATCTGGTTCAAATGTCATAACAAATGGGTTATGTTCAACCTCATATTTCTTACCATCTTCTTTCTCAACCACTTCTTTCCAAGGTCTTGTCTTTTCTGCAAGCTCTTTATCCTGGACTAATAGAGAAAGTTTCTTCTCGTAATTTTCCTTATCTTTAAGGGCTTGCTTAATACGTTTTTGAGACAAAGCAATATCACGTTTCCAAGCCTTCCGACGATTAGACAACAACTCAAATTCGTTATCAAGTTCCATCTTAAGTTTAAGATATGGATTGCCTGTCGCAATGGCTTTAAATTCAGAGGCTGAGAGTGTTTGCTCGTCAATATCCTCTGAAGCTCGCATCGGTGTACGACTGGTCATGATTTGCGTAATATAACGGAGCTTTGTTTCTTGAATCTGCCAAAGGTAGTTATCAAAACTTCCCTTGGTGATATAGTGGAAAATATTTACCTTGCGATAGATATTTCCTTGACGAACCAAACGTCCATTACGTTGGATAATATCAGACGGTTTCCAAGGCACATCGAGATGATGAACAGCTTTCATACGACGTTGTACGTTAAGACCGGTTCCCCCTTTTTCCGTTGAAGCCATGAGAATACGAATCTCACCAGTATTCATTTGACGTTGAAATTGGAGCTTAGCCTTTTTGTTAGCAGCATCGTGAATAAAAGCAATCTCTTCTTCTGGAATCCCACGTTCAACAAGCAAATCTTTCAACTCTTGATAAACAGAGAAACCCTTGCCATTAGGAGTTCCAAGGTCAGAGAAAATCATTTGTGTCCCTTTATGCTTAGCCTCCATGTGATAAATCTTATCCACTCGCTCAACCACTTGCATGAGTTTATCTGCATCAGCTCTTACATAGAGCTCTGCATCAAGCAAACGCATATCTAAAGCCAACTTTCTTTGAGCATGTTATCTGCACTAGGATCTACACTCCCATTTTTAACTCGGTCTGAGCGTTCTACAAGCTCATCCAAATAAACTTTTTGGTTATCCGTCAACTGACTTTCAACCGCTACCTTCTCTACCATAGGGACTGGAAGATTAAGGTCTTCAGTCATTTGGATATCTGCAGTCTGACGGTAAATCGCCATCAGCTCAGGGAGATTCATAAATTTAGCAAAGCGTTTACGTGAAATATACTTGTCTCCAGTAGGGTTAAGTTCAAGACTATTCTCAACAATCCCAAACGCACCAACCCAAGCATCAAAGAAACTTACACCGAAATGTTCCATGACATCTGGTTGAAGATAATTCATCATCGTATACATTTCGCTAATAGAGTTGGAAACGGGTGTTCCAGTCGCAAAGACAACGTGACGTGTATCATGCTCTTCTTGAAGCACGCGCACCTTCATTTCCATATCCATATTCTTTTTTGAGGTACGGTTGGTAATACCAGCAACGTTCCCCAAACGTGTCATAGGACGGACATTCTTGTACCCGTGGGCTTCATCAACAAATAGCATATCAATACCAAGGCTTTCAAAGTTGATAAACTCATCAATACCAGTCTTATTTTCAAGCAACGTTTCTAAGTTTGCCTCAAGACTTCTACGCATCGATTGTGCTTGCTTGAAAGTAATTTTGTCGTCATTAGCTTTTGCGTAACTAATGATCTCATCAAGCTCATCAATCTTTTCTGAAATAAAGGCTTGTTCACGTTCTTGTGAGACACGAACTTTCTCAAATTGAGAATGCCCAATCACAATACCATCATAGTCGCTGGTTAGAATACGAGAAACGAACAAGCGACGACGTGACTTTTCAAAATCCTGCTCAGTCGTAACAAACACTTTCTTGGTAGGGTAGAAACGCATAATTTCTTGACCAAATTGTGCTGTTAGACTAGATGGAACCACAAACAATGGTTTATGAATAAGCCCAAGTTCTTTCATCTTGAAAGCTGCAGAAATCATGGTAAGTGTCTTACCAGTACCCACTTCGTGAGCGAGGAGTGCACGTCTCTCTTCAAGAATACGTTGTACGGCATTCTTTTGGTGAGGGCGAAGCTCTACACCTTTAGCCAAACCATCAAATTCCAAAAGACTTCCATCATATTGACGTGTCACATAGCGATTAAAGACTTCATTGTAGGTATCTTCAATCACTTCTTGGACTGTTGGGTTTTCATGAATAAAGTTCTTAAAGCTTTCTTGTAGAACACGTTCACACTCACGTAGGTTTGCTGTAGCCACTTCATCAACCTTACGTATAGGATTTTCAGTCGTACCAAAGTTTCGCATGATTGTTGGTTGATTACTTGTAAGCAAGTGAGCCACAATATCTGTTGCGTGTGAGTAGCTTTTATTGTACTCATCACGTAGACCTAAACGCAGGTTAGATTGACGACTCATATAGCGGTTTAACAAGCGTTCGTTGAAACCTCGTCCGATTCTGGATGTCACTAATAGTGATTTAGCTTCTTCAGAGTGGAGACCAACCTTTTCATCCAACAATTCATTAAACACCCATTGAGAAACGACGTTACTAGGAATCCAGCTAGAACCAATGCTGAAATCAATATCAGATAAGACAACTGGTTCTGGTACAACAGATAAAATCAGTTCCAAATAACGTTCCCAATCCGCTTGTGTATCTCCGTCTTCAATGAGAGAGTTAATGCAATCACGTTTAGCAAGAACATCACCTGAAAGGAATTTATCCTTGGTAACATAGTGTACAGTCTTATCATCAATATAGCGTTCCACATCAATCATCACTGTCTCACCTAGTTCTGAAATCATCATATCTTCTGAGACATCTGGATAGACAGAACTCATAAGGTTCAAATCAACGCCACGACCTTCTGAAAGCGACACATTCAAGGCTTCTACTGCTGACATCACTTGATGGAGGTGTTTTTTAGGACGAATAGTTGGCTTTTTAAAAGCATCTGACTTCACAAAAACTACCTTTGAGCTGTCATTCTCGTCCAACTCCTCTAATTCAAGACTAGCGATAAGAGGATAACGGTCATCTCGGTCAAAGAGGCGAGCATTCACCGCTTGATTGATATAACCATACTTCTTCTTGAAAGTATCGTAGGCTTGATTAAGTGTTGCAAGCAGTTGTTTGAATTTCCCTTCATCATAGTCTGTCATCATTTGAATATCAATAATGGCTTGATACGCATTTTTGATAGCAACCATGCCATGGATACGCTTGTTTTCTGTATCCGTAAGGGGTGTTTCATAGAAATAAATACCTTTGTATAGCCCTTTACTTTTAGCTGCTTTAGAAGGTGTTTGACTTACCCATGTATTCGTAACAATATTAGGGTCTGCTTCTACTGCTGCTTCAAAGTCTAAAATGGCTTCTTCTTTGTATTTATCATCATATTTTACGAACTGTCCTTGTTCGTCTTGATAAAAAATCATTTCAGCTGCACGTGAGCTAGGACGGATAGACGTGTTATCACGATAATAGACACGCCCATTTTTATCACAAGCATACTCGTTCAATCGAATATCAAGTGAAGTAAGTAAGTCTTGGTCAAGATGATTCACTTCTTCTTTAAGGATAATATCACGAGGTTCTAGTCTCTCTACTTCAAAAGGCACTGTTACTTTTGATAGTGCTTCTTGAAGCTCTGAAGCTAAGTCAAAAGAGCTATCTACCACAAGATCCAGTGTTCCACCATTGAAATGACGTACCTGATAATCACCTAGGACACAAGGATTTTTACAAATAGCATCCTGGAAGAAATAGGGATTGAGTGAGACACGGTTATCAAAGGGGAGTTTATTTCTATCTGAAGACCAAAAGTCGATATTATTATCGGGAACAGGGATAAAAGCTCCTTTTTGGAAAAAGAGGATATCTGTTACCACTCGTGTTCCAGCATCTTTAAAAGCAGTATTTGGTAAGCGGACACCACCTAAAAACTGAGTTCCGCTACGACGGAGTTCTGGCAGAATTGAACCAGCACTCTTATCTGCAGTACCAGTTGAAGTGATAGCAGCAACCATCCCATGATAGGGTACCAAATCGATAGCTTTCTTAAAGAAGTAATCATGAATACGATAAGGTTTATTATCATAAGCCTTATCGACAATACGAACATCCGCAAATGGAACATTCGTAATGACCAAGTCAAATGGTGTCCCTTCAAAGTTTACTGTTTCAAATCCTTGGACTAAAACAGTAGCATCTTGATGAAGGTGTTTAGCAATAGCACCAGTAATGGTATCAAGTTCAATTCCATAAAGAGTAGAATTCTTCTTGATATCCTCTGGCATTGTTTCAAAGAAGATACCAGTACCCATTGATGGATCAAGAATATTACCTCCTTTAAAACCACTTTCTACAATCTTATCCCACATTGCAGTAGCAATCTCTGGACTCGTGTAGTAAGCCGTAAGGGAGCTCATCTCCATCGCACGATATTCTTCTTTAGTGACAAGACTTTTTAGCTCATCACGTTCTTTTGCAAAACGATTAATCTTACTATCAAAGAAATCGTTAGCAAGTCCTCCCCAACCAACATAGTTAGAGAGAATTTCTTGTTCGGCACTATCAGCTAGACAGTTATCTGCTTCGAGTGCTTTCACAAGTTTAATGGCAGAAAGGTTAGCTTGAACCTTTTCTGCTTTAGTCATTTTTTTAGTATTATTTGTTTGTTCTTCCATTGCTGTTCTTTCTCCTTAAAACAAAAAAAGACCTGGTATAATACCAAGTCTTTCTTTTTAGTTGTAGTATTTGTTTATACGACTCAAAAATATGTGAGCCTCTCGTGTTTTCCTGTTTTTGAGGAACTCAATAAAACTATCTTGAATGTCAAAAGAGATGTTCCAGCCAGTTCACATTGCTTATCAAAGCTTTTGCTGACTGTCATAGCTTTACTCTTACGAATAGCTACATGCGTGGGCATTGTTCTGGGAAAGGTAACTCCTAGAGAGTAACCAAAATCAAACAAAGTTAATAGATATGGCGGTTCATCTTTAGAAAAGATAATCCCAAAGTTATTCCAGTGTCTATCAACATTTAAAGTCAATCGATCAATCTCAAAGAGTCTGGCAAATATCGAATCAAGCTCGGCTTCTGAAAAACCAATCTCAGCCAACTCTTTTTTCAAAAAGTTATACTGCTCTTGAGGTTGCTTCTTGGCTATTTGTTCGATATCTGATTCCGTATACCCCCTTTGTTGCAGCAAACGAAACATCGTAACGAAGCTTCCACCTTCTGGTATGAAATTTTGTGAACGACAAAGATCACTACCTACTTTTTCGTAAGGTACATAATCTTTAATCCCACAACTTTTCAAAAACTCAGATACTAGAAACTCAGCTTCAGCTTCTCCACCAAAAAAGTCTCTCTTATAGAAATAGTCATCTTTCAACCATTTCTCTTGAGTTCCTTTGCTAGAAGTAAATACAGTCATAGTATCTCTCCTATTTTCTACTTAAATTAGGATGATGATCTTCTAAAACAAATGGCTCATCATTGAGTTCTGGTATTGATACCCAATAAAAATCATCGGTATCAAAACCGTGTGTCATAGCAATTTCGTGCCAGACATCGGGAGCTGTATAGGTATAACCTAAAAGTTCCTTTCGGTTTTTTCGTCCAAAATCAATTTGACGCCCTTTTAGAAAATCTACCATACGTTCATAGGTGAATTCTGTGTTCAACAAAAAATCATCTTTCCTTTCAAACGTATCTAAGGTTTTACTGATTGTATCAACCAGGTATTTTCCAATCATCTTTTTATTATTATAAAGAACAATAGTCAACTTCATGACGCTTCTCCCTGAATTATACATGAAATCACGTATAGTGTTATCTCTAGTATAACATGAAAACGCAGTTGACTCATAATGAGTTCTCGGTTTCATTTTTTCTCCTTTTATCTAAAACTCAATGTTAAGCTTTCCACAATGGGCTAAGAAAAGTTCTGCTTCTTTCTTTGCCTCTTCATCTGCGGATTTGTTCCTTTCTCCTTTCAGTTGAATAATCCTATTATTTTTCAATTCAAGGGTATAGAGAGGGGTTTCTCTGTGTGCCTTATCACGAACAAAGACAATAATAGAAGTTCCGTAGACAAAGTGTTTTTTTGCATAACTTCCAACACAATGATGTAGGGTTTTGCCTTCTTTGACAATTTCACTTTCGTCTTTAGGAAAGATAAAAGCATACTTGTCAAATGCGGTCTGAGCCTTCATCATGTTTGTCAAACGTTTAGCTGTTTCAACCCTCAACTTCGCCTCTTTCTTTTCGTCCTCAATGCGTTGTTTCTCTGCTCTCAAATCTCTGACAGCATTAGTTACACGTAAATATGTACCACGTGCTTGTTGATTCTCGAGAAGAGCTGAATAATTTTCTACAATCTCTGTATGTTTATTTTCCCAATTTTTTGGGATAACTACATAATCTCCATCAAATGGAATTCCCAGAGCTTCTACCATTTCTTGATAGTCCTCATAATCACGAAGGGAGATATTGTTTTTCATCATCCAGTTAATAAAACGAATTGGTTTCACAGTGGATGGTATGATACTTTCCAAACGCTTAATTAGTGGCTTCTTGTCAGAAATCATAGCGTTTATAATCAACTCATATAACCCCTCGAAGTTTCGACCATATCGTCTACGCAAATCTTCCTCGAAAAATGCCTTTTCAACATTTATATCCGTATTTTTTAGATACGGTTTATTCCTTTTAAGAAAGTTCATGGTAACCTTACTCATATTTGCATGACTATGTCCTAGACTATATGAGTAATATGATTTATAAAACGTAGACCCTACCAAATCTTTGACGATTCCACGCGCCTTGATTTTTTGAGCGAATTCAATACGTTCTCGATATTTATAAAGATGAGGTAGCACTGAGCTTATCTCGAAATTTTCTTTAATCACTTCATCAAAATCTAAGTATCTCAACTCAGATTTTGATTGTAACTTTTCAATAAGATTTTCCATACCACCATAAAGCGTATAGACACTAAATGCACCAGAGCCAAAAAAGAGAGCATTTCTCTGATTTTGGAATCCAGTACTATAGACTTCTTTACCTTCTTTAGCTGAAAGATATGGATCCCAGTGTGCTTTCACCATCTTATTGTTGGCAAGCTGATAAAAGTTATAAAGGCTGACGTCAAACTTTTCTTTTCCTTCTTCAAATGATTGAGTCACTGCATACATTTGCATTTCAATGCGTTTCTTTGTGACTCCCATCCAGACATAGTAAAAAGTATCACCTACAAAGGTTAAACGGCTGTTAAGTGATAAGCGTTTTGTAACCTTTTTCGAAAATTTTTTTCGGTCTGAAGAGATAATTGTCCTGGACTTATTAGTCCATTCATAGATAGGAAAATCATTCTTTGCCCACTTGAAGAACCCGTTAGGAACTTTTAGACGATTGTCAACGATATCTTGAATACTCTTATTTGCTTTTGCCATTGTTTTTCTCCTTAATCATAAAAAAATGGCCCTAGGACCATTTTTTCTTTCCTTGTTGTTAAAATTCCCCTTCTTCAACAGATAAATCTGAAAAAAGATCTAACTGTTTCCCAACCTCTTTAGGCATTTTCTTTGTTTTTGGGGTCTTTTTAGGTTTCTTAGTTGGTTCCTTGCTACCAGTAGTCGTTTTACCTACTACTGATTTAGTCTCAACTTTAGGGGTTTTCTTTTTAGTTTGGCTCTTCTTTTTTGGTTTTTTTGTTGGTTTCTTACTACCAGTAGCCATCCTACCAAAAACAGAACCTATTTCTACTTCTTCCGCAGTAAAATACTCCTTAACCCAAGAAAAGACCGTATCATCATCAACCATGGCCCCTTGAGCATTTTTATAGTCAGATTTACTGGCTTTTCTGATGCAGTAACGCATAGCATTCTTAATCGTACGATCAAGGTGTGTTAGGATTCCAGAAATCAGCTCATCATCCTCTTGATTATCAACTATCCAATTATGAATTGCATCCTCAGTCGGTGTGTGAGCTTCCGCCATTTCATCATCAAAATGGCTTACTGCCATGAAGCGGTCAAAAGCATCAATCTTAATTTTATCTGTCATTGTTTTTCTCCTCTTTTATTTAACTAAAGCTACGTTTCGTTTCCCATCTTGTCCTTGTTTCATTTCTAAAACATCATGTCGGATTAAAAAATCATCTTGATAGGCTGTTGTAACGACACTTAATCCTGCAGAAACAGCCTTAAGTACTGCTTCTACTTCTTCTTGTGTATTAGCTTCACCAATAAACAAGACATTAGGATTAAAGCGTGGGACTAAAGTGACCAGTGAATCATAGTCCATACCGTTAGCCTTATTGACTTGTAGTTGGTAAAAAGACATTTCCTTAATCTCGACATGTCTTTCGATTGTTATTACTTTACCTTCTTTAAAAGCTTCAGCAAGTAACGAGTAAGCTAAAGTCGTTTTGCCGACACCTGCAGGACCAGTAATGACATGCAAGCCTGGAATGCGTACTTGTTCAAGCAGTTCTTCCATACAACTATGATCAAACTCACTCAAAGAAATTCGTCGCTCATTCACATGAATAAGTCGAATAGTCATCGTTTCTAGTCCTTGAAAATTAACTATCGTCGATATCCTAATGGTGATAACTCTACCATCGTCCAACTGATAATCACAAGTTCTTACCTGACTACAACGTTTTTCTGTTACGTCCATCTCAGCCATAAATTTAATATGACTGAATAGAGCATCCGCATCTTCTGATGAAATGAAGTCATGGACCTGTTTCACATCAGAATTTCTAAATGCTACCTCGTAATCTTCACCATGTGGGAAGATGGTAATATCTTGGATATTATTATCGATAGCTTCTTTTAAAATATTATTTACAATCATTGTTTTTCTCCTCTCAGAACTCAAACAAGCTTAACTGTTCTCCTTCAGTTGTTGGTTTATCTTCAAGTGGCTTTCGACAAGCTACTAGTGTTTTTGGCTCCTTCTCAACCTTATAAATAGGTTGCATTGCACGATAGTTCTCAAAGAACGTGTCAAAAAATGCAAACAAAAGGTGTCGACATTGCCTTAAAGCCCTATACTCTAATCGAGTATAGTAAGTAGCTTCATCAGATAGCAGTTCTGAATCTTTGGTATAAGTTTCAAAAACCCACCATTCAAAACCACGTGCAAACACTTCAGTCGGTGTCAAATAATAATCCAACTTCTTCTTAATATGAACAGCTTGAGCTAAGTCCGTTCTGGTTTCCTCAGCTATTTGAATAAGTTTCAGCAAGCTAGCCTTGTAGATATAACGAATATCTTTAAAGCTATGTGACGTAGAACTAATGATTCCAGCTTTATCATACGTATAGTCTAAATAATGACCATACTCATGGATGAAGGATGAGGAATCTCTTACATCAACTGCCATGATATTTAACCCTGGCACATAAAGTCCGCTTGCTTTATGTTTTCCTAGCTTCCGGAATTTAAGTTCGGGTTCTACAGTAGAATGAGGTAAGTGATTACACAACTTCTCCCATTCGTTCTCTAGAACTTTGAATTTCTCCTTGTCAAAATCACTACCTCGATAACGCTCGGTATCTACTTCAACTTTTGAAAACCCTAAATCAAAAAATGACGTATTACTGTTCATTTCATGATCTTGAAAGATTTTATCCTCACGCACACTGGCTATCGTCTTAGTTGACTGATTAACATATTGTGCATTAAGGTTTGCTGCAAGAGCATCTTCATACTCTCTTTTTAGAACGTTAGCTATCTTTTGGATATTTCCATAATAACTACATTCCTTGTAAATACCTTCACTATGGATAGACATCAATTCAAGAAAGCTAAAAGATACTAGTCCATACCTTGTTTGAGAACTTCTCTCTCTCCAAAAACTTAGGTTTTTCTTCAAAGGTACTCTAACCTTTGAATCGTCGACAATGAGAAGATACAAAGTGCGTTTGGTATCTTTTGCACTTTTAGTAGCAGGTAATCTACTCCCATGGAGTGTGAGAAGAATCTGTTCACCGAAAAGGTGTTCTTGATTTTCTTCATCCCTCAAGCTCATGCCCTCGAACAGTCTTTTTAGTTTATTCGAAAAATGTGCTTGATCATAACCAATGGTTTCAATATCAGCCATGATGTCTTTGACCTTATAAGCTGTATAGACATTATCTTGTCCGAATACCTCTACTGCTACTGCTCCGACTTCTTGAGATAAAAGTTCCTGACATTGATATCTACGAATATTCGCATAGTAAGTACAAAACCTTCTCACGATATCTGCAGCCTTATCAGTCTCTTTTAGCTTCGGAAAAGTGACTTTTTTAGTAGTTGTTTGTGCTGCGACTGTTAGTAGATTTGCCATTGTTTTTCTCCTTAATAGCAAAAAGGAAGGTATAGCTTAAAGCTACTACCTTCCTCTTTCTCTTATATGTACTATGTACGATACATTATGAACTATACATAGTATGATTTGCATTTTATTGCGTAAAAAAGGAAACCTAATTATTGTTATCAAGTTTCCTTGCATAATCTCGTTTGTGACTCTCTATATTTCGAAAAATATCATTCTTATCCCAGATTTGTAATTCCCAAGGATAATAGAAATGACTCTTGTTTTTAAAGTAGAGATGGATGCCAGTATAGTCTTCAGTATCTTTTAAATACCAATTTTTAAGACCGTATTCTTCCTTCCAATCATCTAAACGATCCATCACTTTAGTAATGACAGATGTTGGCAAAATGACACGTGCTCCAAAAATATCATTTAAAACCGAATTTACTGGATACCCTTCTGCTCTTTTAGTAAAACGCTCAATCTTATCTAAAATAGATTCAGATGTCTTCACTCTATAGAAGTAACTAATATCGCTGACATCTGCTACCATCAAATAATCGTTGATAGATTCGTGCAGATTCAAACGATATTTTAGAATCTCATCAACTGGCACCTTCGCAAAAGTGTGATTAAGATTGACTTTAGCAAGTTTACCACTTTCAAAATACTCTTCTGAATACTTTATATGAATGGTGTTGATTTCAAAGATCAGTCGCTCAACTTTCTTGATATCCAACCCTTATACGTCTCCAAATAATTTTTCTTCATTATACCATATCCTGTTTATTATACGTTTTGAACTTAATCTTTTCTTCTGGGGTAGCTTTCAAAAGGAAATCATCAATTCCCTTTTCGTGAGGCCAGATTAGAGCACGAACCGTACAAGACTGCTTCGTAACTAGATCTTGAACCATGTCATACATACGTTCAAATACCGAGTCATTATCCTCAAAGTCTTGGTCAAATGCTAGATAAATAGGTTTGACCTTTTTGAGTTCAGTCTTTCCGATAAATTCTGAGATAGGACGCCATGCTGCTACTCCTGCCATAGAGATAACACAGATATTCCCCAATTGAGAAAGACGAGTGTTTTTCGCAACTGATGCGGTGATGTCTCCTTTAAGCAAACCTTCCGTAACTAGAAGGTTATCAACCTTACTCATAAGGTTGACTTTAGCCTTGCCTTCATCCGAAAAGCGTGCTTGTTCTAAAATGTCATCAGAATAAGCAAAATGTGGAAAAGACTTAGCACTTGTTCCTTCTGGCTTATATGCTGACGAAACAAAGACATACTTTTGCCCTTTTTTAAATGTCAACTCAAGTCCAGAACGAAGTTTAACACTAGTTTCCTTAGTTGTCCCACTTGCTAGTTCGTGTGATGAACCTTTAGCAAACACATACCAATCGAAACTTCCGTCGTCATTTTGGAAGACCTTAGCAGTACGTGCATTTCGTCCCTCTTGAAAGGCTTCGTTTACTTTGGCTTGATAACTAACGTTATCAAGACGTACTTGAAAACCTACAATTTGTCCCCAAGAATTGCGACATGGAATTAGGATTCCATCTTTTGATTCAAAAATAGGACATTTTGCGTTTTCGTTCCAATAGAAGCCAGGAACTCCACGCCAAGCATCTTTAGAAAGCCCATTTGCAAGAAAGAGCTTTTCCCAAATAGTTGCTGGATGAGATACTGTTGTATCAACCTGCTTCTGGCGTGTTTGCTTTGTTGATGAAGCGTAGCCACGGAGTGCAATGGTCTCAACAGAAAGACCTCGTTCCGTACCTGTTAAGTGCTTGACATGGTCCTTAGTTAATCCCAACACATCAATCACAAGAGAATTTACCTTGTGAAGTGTTGAGATACTTGCCAAAGGCTGACTTTTCCAACTAGGTTCAAAAGTCACGTCTTTAGCTTTTTGGGGATCCAAATCATAAATTGTCCCAGCACTACCAAATTGTGGTTTGTCTGGGTCAATCTTTCTAGCACAGACTGCTTTAGATTGATCTGCAAATACCAAACACCAATCTGGTTTGCCACAAATAGGGCAAGGGTAATCACGTCCTACCCTAATCATTTCGGTTTGTCCAATCGTAATAATTTTTGTCATTTTTTTCTCCTTATAAAATATAACATTGTTGTTTTAAAGTGACCTTGGAAAGTCTCGAACACCTGTTCGTAGTCTTTCCTCCGCATGACGACAATTTAGAGATGGAAACACCTGTACCTCACCTCTAATCATCGAGATGTCACCTTCCTTTTTTATCCGACTACTCAAACTCAAAACAAAAAAAGCATAACAAAGAAGCCGGCAAGCCTTGTCTCTAAAAACAAGGTTGCGCGTGCCTATGGAAAACCATAGGAAACTTCTCGTTATGCTTTTATCTGCTAATAACGTTTGTTGTAGCCTTTCAAAAAATTAAAGGCAAATTATCTCGTACCTGTTGTAAGCGTCAAGCCCCTTCTTCTGTCTGATGGCTTAACTGATAGCTAAAAGCGAGTACGCTCCCTTTTAACCCAATCAAACATGGGATACCTATTGCTGGGACAGAACCAGAAATAGCATCTCCTCCTCCATGCTTCTATTTTCTTTAGTCACGTGACCAAAGGTTCACCGTTTGAGGTGGTGGAAAAAATATAAATTAAACAATTTATGTCTTTAGTATAGCAAAGAGCAACTAACATTACAAGTTTATCGTTATTCGAATTATAACCATATATACTACTCTTCATTGTATTATATACTATACATAGTCTATAGTTTACAACACATTATGTATAGTCCACCAATAGTAATAAGCGAAGAA
>ERZ773256.41-NODE-41-length-18072-cov-2.9995_pt1 | contig 18072 bp, 20 predicted proteins | sample MGYA00580513_ERZ773256 | MGnify/ENA primary metagenome ERZ773256 (study PRJEB29015, sample SAMEA2738147) | human oral metagenome | biome: human oral; feature: human-associated habitat; material: saliva | place: China | collected 2201 ... | reverse complement strand
CGTTTGTAGGTAGTCGTCGAGCGCGTTCTTCATAATCTTATCTGAAGCTCTTCTCGTAGCCGCTTCTGCCTTCTCTTGCATATGTAGGCCCTTAACAAACGACTTAGTAAGACGTTTACCCAATACGGGTATAAAACGTCCTGGTCGTTGTCTGTGGCCGTCGTTTACATACGATGCGTAGGAAGCCGTATTCTGTACCTTAACGGTAGTATTGTTAATACGTTCTGCTTCCCACGATCGTCTCATGTGTTCCGATTCTGAACGGTATTTACCGTCTGGCGATATCGCTAGCGCTCCGACCGGAGTGTTCGCTATAGCTTCGGCTAAATAATGTTGTGCTAAGTTATCGGTTATTTCTTCGTTTAAAGAAGATACGTTATTTTGAAGCTCTTGTGTCTTCCTTAATAATTCTTCGAAACCCGAGAGGTCGACTGTAACGTTAGCCATTATGTTTACTCTTAAGCGTTAATTGGATCTCTTGATGAGTGTCGTATAACGCTACTTGTGAGGAAGCTGTATAAGCGAAATGTCGGCCATTACGTATCACTTCGATATCGGTACCTGGTTTAATTTCGAGGTCGGGCGAAATGAATAAGACTACGATCTGCGAAGCCGACGGTAGCTTATTAACGATATCGTTAGTTTGAAGAGTCTTGTACGACACTCGACAAGGGTAACTAATTGCTTCGAGTTCGCCGTTCTTAATTATGCCAGTGAGAGGATCTTGAATGGCTTTCTTTTGTTCAGTAAGAATACATGTATCTTGGTATAAACGCTCGAAATGTTGACGAGCTACCATTTTAATTTTCGATAACATGTTATATCTGTACCTTCTAAGGAAGTCCATTTAGTAATGAGAGAAGTTAAATAATGTAAGGTATTATCGCCGTCGAATTCAATCTCGGTATCGCCTTCTTTTAACCGTTTAATAGGTTGTAAGTCGGCTTCTTTAAGTATGATATCCTTATGATGATCGATAAACCTTGCGGCCACTCTTTTGTCGAGCAGTCCAGAGAGTTCGGACGGCAACTCTTCTTCGTTTAAAATATTAAGAAGGAATTGCCGTTCCGTATCATAGATATATTGAAGAACGTTGTCGTATTCGGGTGTCACGTTAAAATGAGTCGTGAAGCGAATAAGTTCTTTTATTTGATCCATGATTATTTAACCCTTATTATTTTTTGAAAGTTGCTTTAACTACTTTGGATTCGTTAGTCAAACCTACAGCATAGTGTGCAGATACTACTACGTCAGTAGACAATGCTTTTGCATGGCGTTCAGTTTCGAGCATAGCTTCAGCTTTAGTGTAGATAGTTACTGCTGGAAGAGCTGGAGTACCGTCTTCTACTTCTGGAGACAAGCATACGATAAAGTTATCGACAGTAGCTTTAGAATCATCAATACGACGAGAAGCAACTACACGACAGCCAGCGATCATACCGATTTCACCGTTGATCATTACGTCGGCATTATATTTATTGCGGTCGATGAAGTTAGGGTCAAGACGAAGAGTAGTTACTTGAGAAGGAGCTACGAAAAGAACTTTGTCTGTATTGCCTTCTTCGTTTAATTTATCGACAGCAGATACGATACCTTCATAAGAGATAGCTTTAGCGGAAGTAGCTGCTAAAGTAGTAGTTGCCAATGCTGCCAATACATCGTTATCAATTTTATCTGCCATAGACAAAGATAATTGATGAGTAGCTTGACCGACAGGGTCACCTAGACCAGAATTAACTGCTTTATCTGTCAATGTAATTGCTTTACCAGCTGTTTTAATTTGTACAGATTTAGTGGAAGCAGTCATAACAGTAGTAGATACTTCTGCACCTTCTGCAACGTCTTCAGCTGCACCGATATAAGCCCAAACCGGAATAGTGATAGTGTCACCAGGAACACCTTTAAGGTCTTCGTTTACTGCTGCGAATTGTGTAAATTTTAATGCTTTTGGCAAGCCAGCAGATACCATATCTTGCATAACTTGTGGATTAATAATATTAGCGAGTTTTGTTTCGTTAGCCATTATTAGATGGTCTCCTTGTTAAATAATTAGTTAGATAATTCAGTGTAGAGGGCCGGGTCGCTTTCCTGTAACGCTACTCTATCCTTGTAAGACATTTTGTTAAATTGTTCTTTCGTAATACCAGGATTAGGATTAGCGTTAGATTCACCAGGTACGACACCGACTGGTTTAGATTCGGCGAATAAGTAAGGATCCGATTGTTTTAAAGCTTCGATTTGTTCGGTAAGGCCTGTGATAGTGCCGTCTTCTTTTAATTCGATAGCTTGTTTGTTTAATAAGGATGTTAAGATTTTCGGATTCTTGACGCCGCATTGAAGAATTGCGGTATTGATACCGTTATCGACTTGCATATCTTTAATTTGTTGTGCATATTGAGTATCACGTTCAGCGGCTTTTTCTTGTAATTCTTTAATCTGTGCTTTCAATGTTTCATTAGCTGTTTCAGATTCGGTTAGTTTATTGATTTCGCTTCGTGTTGTCTCGATCTCGGATTTTAATTGCTTATATTTTTCGTTTTTCTCGTTAAATTGAGACTTTGTTACATAGTTTTTGCCATAATCCTCGATAATTGCTGTAGCTTGTTCTTCTGTAAGATTAAGTGCAAGTAATTCTTCTTTAGTCATTGTTTTGTTTCTCCTATAATGAATTTCGTTTTATTTTCGTGAGTAACATCTCACAAGTTATTTAAAGGATTTAATAAGTTATTCTTTATCGCCTTTAACTTATTTAAAAAGGCAAGGGTTAGATAAATGAATGATATGTGTCTAGCGGCGCTACTTTAGGTATGTAGCTTGCCATTCCTCGTAAGATATATCGGGTACATATTCCGTCTTAGTATCTGGTCGTGATGCCCGTTGAGTAAGCGGTACATACGGTATCATCGTAGAACGGCAATAAGGATGGAACGGTGGAGCCGTAACACCAGGTTTAAAGTCGGTACGATCGATGATATGTTTATCGAGGTGACGGCATACGGACGATGTATGCTTATCGAGGGTTGCTAGTATCTGATATTGTTTAACGTTTAATTCTTTAAACGTATTATTAAGTGCTAATTCTTGTACGTAAGCTACTTCTGTTTCGACGAGGCGTCGTGCATTCGACATCTGTACGTCACAGGCTTGAGAGATACGTTCCGTAATGCGCTCTGTCGGTTCTTGAGCAATAAAGGAACGTGTTATCTCTTGTTGTAGCTTCGTGATTAGCTTATCTCGTTGATCCCAGATCCGTTGTGAAAAGTCTTGGTTGTTCCACGGTGTATTAATAGCTTCTTGAATTGCTTTCTTCGGTATCTGTCTGAATGTCTGATATTTGCCTTGTAGTGATTGTGTAAGATATGCGGCTTCGTAGTAAGTCGAGTTATAAACTTTATTTAGTGCATCGCTTATGTTGGTATGCTGTTCTTGTGCTAAGATTTCGACAAACTGTGAAGTATGAATCCATAATTCTTCTAGGCGTGATAAACGTGCCCGTAAGGAAGCATTATCTAGAAGCTTAATTTGTTTTGGGGATAAATTCTTTTGTTGCGCTAGCTTAATATATTGTTTAAGCGTTATCTTAAAGTCTTTTAATTCTCGTGCCGACAACTGTCTTTTAGCATCGGCAAGCGAGAGGTTATTAGAGTTAGCGTATCGTTGAATGAAACGAGCTATCTGGTTTTCGTATTTATTTAAAGAATACGTATAGATCGAAGTTAAATCCTCGAATGAGGACCGTGCTGTATGTAAGCCATCTTCTTTTAAATTAAGAAAGCGTTGTTCCCAGTACGTCATTGTTTAGTACCTCGTTGCGTTCTTTCTTAATACGTTCAAGCTCTTCTTTTGTATCGAGAGTCCACGGATGGTTAGCGACTATCGTTTCTTCGGAGATAATACCGGTAGAGTTACGACATGCATCGATTAATTCAGATTGATTTAATGGTAAATCTCGGTTAAATATAAATACTGCGTCATTAGATGTAGGTTTGTTAGATAATGAAAGGTATGCATTAATGAATGTTAATAGGCGCTCGAGTGACGCCTGGAATTCGGTTTCCATTTCATTCGCATCCAAATCGATATCTGAATACATTGAATTAATGTTCATCTGATTCGGATTATTAGCCATTCGATCATCTTTAGCATCGAAGCCTCGACCATTCGTGATAATAGCTCTTTCAAGTAGCTTAATAATCGTTTCGTAGTTGGAAGCATTAACTTCGATATTCAATGTTTCAACACCAGATTCGAATTCCGGAGAAGACGTGATCTTAATTGCTCCATAACGTGCTAATTGTTCCCTAAAGTTAGCTAAGTTCTCACCGTCATAACCTTTAATAACGAGGATAGTATTATGTACGTCTTGAGACATTACGTTAGCAAAATTAGATAACATCTGATTAAGTGCATCTTGTAGTGGCTTTACTTTGGAAAGTAGCGGTACTTCTTCTGAATTAGATCGGAACCAGATTAAAGGAACTGATTGCCAATTATAAGAAAGGCCACTGCTTTGAATGTAAGGTCTAGATTGCTTAGTAAGATCTGGCTGAAGAGATCCATTGATGTAGTCGTAATACGTAACACCTTCTGGTTTGTAATATTCGACTTTATAAAATGAAGTCTTGGTCTTAGGTGTCGTATATACTTCGAATTCATAGAAATAAATAAAAGCATCGAGTGAATCGTGTTCTTCGTCGTGCCAGAGCGGGATAACGAATTCGGGCTTCATTCGTTTTAGTTTGAAGTTGCCTTGATTATCGATATATGGATGTAGGTAAGCTATCGTACCGATATAAGCATCTTTACCGAGGTTTTTTAATGTACGCTGGAAGTTCTTATTAAAGAAGTCGGTTAAGTCGATCGAGGATTTAACGTCGATAGGCTTTGATAATAGATAGTTAGTCTTTTGATCGACTAAATCATCGAATAGGTTATTAATAATCTTATTATTAGGAATCGTACCTTTCGCATCGGTCGGATTGCCGTTAGAGTCCATGACTACATGTTCTGGTAGCTTATGTTTACCTTGATAATAGTTACGTGCTTGGAGTATCTCTTGTCGTTTCTTAGAGAAGAGAAACGCTTCGAGTTCTGCTTGCACGAATTGGGACTCGGACATACCGGCATGCTTACGTATGATATCGTTCCATTCTTCGTTTAGCATTAGGTTCCTTTCTTACATAAATTCGAATGTCGGAGTTTGTGTATTAATCTTCTCGGCTACACCAGTTAGTGCATCGGGAGCATCGTCGTGTAGGTTTTTGCCTTCACGTTGATAAGATGTTATTGCTTTATAGAATTTTGGATATTTATTGTGCCAGTTATACGGAAAGTAAATATGTTCCATTACCCATGTAGCATTAGATAAGATACGTGATTGTTTATTCTTAGATTGATGGAAAGCTTTTATTGTAGTGTAGTTAGTATTATAGGTATTGGTTAGATAATGAATGATTTGTCGGCTAAAGCCTCGGCCGCCATTGTTTGATTCGATGTGAGCAATATTCGCTTTATATTCGTATAGATGTTTAGCTACGAGCGGTTCTGTAACTTCCATCGGATCATTCGTGTAAATAACGTCGAGTATGTAGGCTTCTTTTTGATAGATGCCGTAAATAATAGAACATAAATAGTCAGAGCCCGTATCTGCTGTATCGGTGTATGCTTCGATACGTTCAAATTGAGGAGGTTTATCGTATGTCTTGAGGGACGAGTAAAGCTGTCCTTTAAGATCGATCGGCTCTTGCTGGTAGTTAGCATAAAATATATCTGGCGATATTAATTTCTTCTTCTCCTCGTATGACTCACGGGAAAGTACTTCGTCACATAGCATCGTTCCATCGTCTTGTAGTGCTTTAAGCGATACGACTTCGGCATCGTCTTTAAAGTGATTAATGATACGACCAGCTAAGTCGTCGGAAGCCCAGCGTGTATGATAATGATTTTTCCGCCCTCTTCAAGTCTGGAGAGCATCGTATTTGTGAACCATTCGAAATGAGCTTGTTTAGTAAGTTGGTTATTTGCCTCGAGTGCATTCTTAATAACGTCGTCTATAATCATTAAGGAACAGCCGAAACCAGTTGCCGTACCCGAAGGAGACGTAGCTAGGTAAGACGAATATTGACCTTCGAGGGACCACATGTTCATGGCCGCATCACCTTGTTTAATCTTGATATCGGGAAATACATCGGAATAAACAGGAACGTATGGATCGGCTTTATTGGTTTGAATAGCATTTCTGACCGATTTAGCAAATTGTGTCGATAGTGTTTCGTTATAGGAACCCGTCATTATTTTTTGTGTCGGATCTTTACCTAAGTACCATTCGACAAATAATGAACCAGTACGTGATTTACCAGTTCGAGGTGGCATTGATACTACTAATACTTTCTTAGAGGAGTGTGTTACGAAGTTCTGTAGTACGGAAGTTAAATAAATGAGATATTGGCGCGATCGCTTATAAAAATCGGGAGCCATTAATTCGCAATAATCGAAGAAGTCACGCCTAGCTAATTCTAACCGTGCTTCGTATTGAAGCTGTCGTTTTAACTCTGGTGTCATTCTCATTTGGCCTGTATTAGGAATTCGTATCACCTCCTTTTTGGTGTTCGTATGTGTTCGCATGTAATCAAAAATACATAGGGAAAGTTAATCGTGTTCTTTCTCAATTAGAGCTCTAAGCTCTTCTGTCGTAAGAGACTGGACAGGATTATTAATTGTCGTATCCATTTTTATGCGTTGTTCATAAGCAGCATCCATTTTGTTAAGGATATCGAGTGCTTTAAGACGATCTGTAGCTTTTATTTCTTGATCGTAGATGAACTGTGTTAATAGGTTTCTTCTATCTTCGATAGTCGCTACTCGTTGTTCATGTCTTTTATTGATACGACGCTCTAATTCAGCTATGTAAGCTTGAATGGCCGGTTTTTCCAGGTTTTCGCTGGCCATGTTGAGGGCCGCTTTACGTGTCTTGCACTTGTAACCCGCTTCTACTGCGGCTTTATAAGCATCGTGGTTGCTGGCTACGTACTCTTCACAGAAGATAGTTTGTTTATGTGTTAAAGTGTATCCATCGACAATAATCTTGCCTCTGGAGTTTTCTTTAATGGCGATGGATCTCACCTCTTTCGTTATATTTAATGTATATATATAGTAGTAATGATAACTACGAATGTATGTTTGGTTAATAAGCTAAAAAAAAGAACCCTCTTGTTTAGAGAGGGCAGCTTTTTTAGAAAGGAGTATCATGAAAAAACAGTGTTGCAAAAATAATAGTAGGAAGCTTAGATATGGTTTTCTTTTGTAAGGTAGGAATTAATATATAGTAGATGAAAAGAAATGGATGAATTAATTTATTATCCTTACATATATATTATTACGCACAGGATGGCCAATTAGGGCCAGTTGGGGCCGACAAAACTAAAATTTATTATTTAAATGGATTATATAGTGTTATATGTATAGTGTTAAATAATAAAGCTAATGAAATTAAAAAGGCGGCCGCACTTTAATATGCGACCGCTTCTTTTAAAGGAAACTAATTAAAAATAGTGGAACAAATATTCCCGATAATACAAACGCTACAATAATAATTAATTCGTCATCCATTATTGCTCTCCTTGTAACACTTCACATACTAACTTAAGAGCTTCAACAAGGTTGGACTTAATCGTTGAAAAAGAGCATCCCTTACTGAATCGCGATGTCTCAAACGTAGTAGCTAGTACCGTTAAGGGTACGTTGTTAAGGTAGTAGTTCGTGAGCAATAATCGATACCGTGCATCTGGTACACGTTTAATCGTATTAGCTATTTCTTGCTGCGTATCAATGTATTGTTTCTGGAGCCGTAACTCGTCAGCCTTGTACTCTTTTAACATCTCTTTGAGTTGCTTGTCATCGAGTTTAGAAATATCTTGATCGTATAATCGTGCAAGAGAATTCGATCGCTTAATCTCGAGTGCTAGATCACGATATCGTTCCATATATTGTCTAGCGAGGGCTGTGTTGTAGTATGGCTTTGATTCACCGAATAATGGTTCCACTACATAATCTACGGAATTATCAAGTAAGTCCTTTATTTGTTGTTTTTGCGCTGAAGTGTATTTCATGATTAGGTACCTATTATTTAAAGAAAAACGAATAAAACGAGTATATGGCCAGTATAATCGTTATAATTGACCAGGTGCTAATGAACGTTACAAGAGCATCGGATACAATCGTTACTTCTTTATCGTTGCGAAGTACACCCTCCTCTTCGCCAGGAAGAGGTCTTCTTACTTTTAATGTTTCCATAGTTAGTTTCCTTTCAGTGTGTATCTCAAAGTTTCGAGTGCTTTTAGCTTTTCTTGTTTTACAGTAGAGATTGCAATATTAAGTTGTTCTGCTATTTCTTCGTCGGTGTATCCATCGTAGAAGTCGCGCATAATAATCTGTTGTTGAACATCGGTTAAAGAGCTTAAATCGAGAGATTCAACGCCATTAAAGGCCTCTATCGTGGTCGGATCCTCGATTGTATTGATTAATTCTTCACCTTCATCGTTCAACTTATTAAGTTCGACAAGCTGAATACCGTTAAGGATGTCGATGATTTGTTGTTCATCGAGCCCAGTTAACTCAGCAATATTAGTAGTAGTTATGCGTTTTTCAATTCTGCTTAGTAGTTCTTTGGCCTTATTAATTTGCTTAAGAATCTTAGGCGTCCGGTCCGGAAGTCGTAACGTCTTATTCTTTTGCAAATACCGGATTAAATGGCCGTTAATTGCTGGACGAACGTAAGTCGAAAACTTAGTATCGTGATCTGGGTTGTATTTATTAAAAGCTATTAGCACGGCTACCATACCTTCTTGAATTAAGTCGTCAATGTCGTCTGAATCACGGAAGGTTTTAGCTATACTCATAACTTGGGATACCTGGTTGAGTACGATCTTATCTTTGATTGATTTTTTTATTCTGGAGGACGGAGTACTGAAATATTCATTAAATAATGCAGTCTCCTGTTCTTTAGTATAAGGAGTAGTATTAGGATATATGTTATTTGTTTTCATATTATAGTGTGAGAGATTAAAGGTTAAATAATGAAATGTGTTAGGGCGCCGATCGCGATCTGGGTAAGCAAAAAGCACTGTGTATGATGGAAACAGTGCTTTAGCTTGATTAAATATTAAGTTTTATCGCTGTTGCCTTTCACAACATATATTACAAACGGAACTTTCATTCCGGGTTAATTATTAATGAATGTTTAATGAAGTTTTACATTTCGATGGAAAATATGCCAAATAGTGCATCGTTTATCTTGCCAGCTGGAGCCATATTGCAATAAGTCGGATTAACCATGAACACTTCTTTAGAATATGGAGTCGGTTTAAGTCGTGCCATAACATTTAGCTTAAGCATTCTATTTAAAAAATCAGCAGTTGCTCTCTTCTTCATGTTAAAGCGACTATTTTCTAGGATGTCTTCAATTTCTTTCCGACATAATGGATAGTTTTCTCTAGAAGTCTTACGACATAATACATTGTTTTTATTTAAATATGTACATAGATAAGCAAGACATGTAGTATGGCGATAATCATCGATCAATTCATTAAATTTATCTGCACTATTAAGAATATCTTTTGGAGAAAATTTACTTTTTATCATGGTATTAACTTCTTTCTAACATCAAACAATTAGGTTATTGTTTTTACTTTCAAAGTATGGAGAATCTTCTTCTTCGTTGTCTATAAAGTCCATAGTCATTTCAAGTTTAATGTCTCCACGCCCATATGCCTTATAATGCTGAATGTAGATAGCCATTAAGCCTCTGACTGTAACTGTTATAGAATCAACATTGAGACAATTAGAATATCTTGCTTGGACTGTTGTCACTTCAATATTTTTAATTTTTGGTTCTGGAGTAAGTGTTTTTAACATACTTCTAACAATTCTTTTATAATGATGTTTATCTTTGTAGGTACCAAACATCTCCATAACGCTGTCATGATCTTCGAGCGCCTCTCTTATATAAGTATATTCACTTAATAAATCGTTAATTGAATCTTTTGTAAAAGTAACTGTTCTTGGTTTCATGATATAGCTCCTTATTTATTGCTAACAGTGGCTACTGTAATTAAATTATTCTCAGCAAATGTTTTTGATGCTTGATATTGGTATTTATCATCTTCAACTATCGCGAACCAGGCTCCAATACTTCCATGATCACCGACTACAGTATATGTGTCGACTACATTAAAGTTTTTTAGCTTAGATTGAAGTTGTAATTTTAAATCAGCTTCAACTTTATTTTTATCTTTATCTAAAATAGTGTCTGTATCCATTAAAGCACTACATATTTTACTGCGACAATTATTGATGTATTTAATTTCACTTAAAGTCATTTTTATTCTACCTCGTCAATATTAAAATTAAATCCAGCTCGGTTATAGTATGTACCAGCTTTATAAGTCTTACCATTATTGTCGGCAACTTTTAAATAACCGGCGAATCGTTCATCACATTCATATGGTGATTCAATTATAGCTGTATGGATTATATTAAAATTGTTAGGTAAATGTTTTGATAACTCTTTAGTAAAAGCTTTATGTAAATCTAATGGCTCTCTTAAGCGGCCAACTACATTAAAATTAGTTAATGTTTCAAAAAGTGCATCTTTAATAATATTTTTATTGTTCATCGAGGTTTAACTCCTTAACAAGTTCTTTTGGAAGTTCATCGTTATCCGCTAAGTAGATCATGCAGTCGATATATTGTTTTTCGGTAAATAATTCTTTAATAGATTCATTGAATTCTATTAATACTTTCCGACTGATCTTCCCTACATAGGCTCCATTACTAAAAACTGGATTCATGATGAAGTAAGAGTTATCACCACGACCTTTTTGTCGAATAATATCGGCTTTTTTAGCTAACTTAATCAATGCTGTAGATTGAGCGTTAGATAATTCATAGTCTCCTTTATTGAGCATGAATTTTAATTGTTTAGTATTAAGTTTAATTTCTTTACCTTGTCTTTTGCCGACAATATGGTTTTCATCGTCTAGGAATTGAGTTAACCATCTTAATGCAGATTCATATAAGCAAAAATGAGTTCTGCTTTTACATTGTTTTTCGGCGTCTTCTTTACATATTGCAACAAAATGTTGAATTAAACGCTCTCTAAGTATATTAAATGTAGTCGCTCTTATTGCTAAGTTATTTAAGTTAGCAAATTTGCCGTTTTTATTAAATAGCTCCCAGCTATCATACATCTTGCCTCTAAAAGCATGTTTAAACCTATCGTTAGTTTCCGGCGTTTTTACAATAGCATATCCGTTTTTAGCATCAATATAATATCCGTTTTTGTCAAAATCATTACAGTCTACTTCTAAAGTTATAGTATCAGATGTCGTACTTTCTGTTTTAACTTCTTCAGTAACTAATGCATCGTGTTCATCCATTTCGTTAAAAATGTCATAAGATTTATGTCTCATAATGTCATCGCTTTCTTTAATTAAAATTCTTATTTAAGATACCCCGCTAGGGAATTTTAAGCATTCCTTAAATTACCGTGACGGTAATGCGCTATTTTTTGAGAAATCGTAGATTCTATATAGCTTTTTTGACGATTTTTCGTCAAAATTTGGTGTCGACTCCTTGTGAGTATATATATAGGGTTTACACCATTTTTTATTTTTTTAATTAATATCATCTACTATACTTATATTATACTATAGGTTTCCGTCGTCGACAAGTTTATAACGAATTAAATTTTAGAAATAACAAATACCGATTAAGATCGGATGCCGGGGTTATACCGTCGACGAGGGCTATACGAAGTAGAACTTGAGTTAAGAGATGAGTGAGCGTTAGCGAACGATATCTCTTAGCGAAAACGTTCTACGTAGTATATATTACAAACGACATTCATAGCTTGGGTTAATCTAATAATGAAGTTTTGATGAAGTTTTAAATTGAATGAAACTGACGAAGGGAGCGCCAGCGACCGAGATAGTTTCATTAGGGGGAGCGCTAGCGACCTTTAGTAGGAAACGTATCATGTCGGATTACATTGAGCTGGTTTTCGCTATTAAGATGCGGAGCCTATAAGGTTTGCGTCTCTTCGAAATATATATTACGCACAGGGTAGCTTATTTGGCGTTGGTAAGATGGAGAATCTAATATTCTTTTTTAGAAGGTGTTCTTCGTATAAAACGCTACCGGGTAGGATGGTGTTTGAAGGAGATGTAACGTTAGCAGCAATCGCTCCGGGAGCGCTTGGGATATTTCCAGCCCGGTAGCTCCCGTCAATAAATAACAAACGTTCTCTACTATGTTATTACGCACATGGTAGGAACTAATAGGAACTTATGGATAATGTTTGGAGGAGAAAACCTTATCATGGTGGCTGGTATGAGTTTTTCGCGGGCAAGGATATTATTGAGTGTAGGATGTTTTTGAAAGTGAATCTCTCTAGGAGAGCTTCGGATATTTCCTGCCCGCGAACTATAATTATCTAAATAGGATATTTTAGCTGGTAGGATTAAGGAAGGATTTTTAGTGTCAATAGCTTTAAGAATCTAATATAGATGTTTTTGCTTCGTAGGTTAGGTTAGATAATAAATGATTTAATCATGGCGGCGGATTATTCTGTTCTGTATCAAACGTTATCTGTAAGGATATTTTTGCTATTAAAGTACAAAATCCTGGGCCATATCTTATTGCATTTATCTAACAAACCTAGCTGCCAGATTAAGCTTATTTAATGACACAAGATGTTCTCGATCTTAAAGCTCTTGTATCCTATGCCGCTCCCGGGTTTAGATAATAAATGCAATAGCATGCGCGGCGAATTTAAGCTTTTAATAAGATATCCTGCGCGGGCATCAAACAAGGTTTTCGCGGGCCAGGATATTCTGAACCCGAACACATCCCTCAAGTGTTCGATACTAAGAACGTATGTTCTATGTTATCAACAGCATACTAAAAACACAACTTACATCCTACTCGGCTAGCGCCTCGGCCCCAGCGAAAAAATCATGGTCTCGGAAACACCGTACCTCCTACAAACGATATTAAGCTATTTTCGTTACAATAGATGCCGCGATAAATAGCAATTGTTATTTAACCTTCTCAACCCAGCTTCCCTCTAAGTTTGAATACAGAATCAAGATATTCTACTCTCCTACAATACTCCTAAAACTTCGATATTTGACTTCTAAGAGCGTTTTGATACGAGATCATACAAACTTACCCAGAACATCCTTACGAAGCATACAGAGCCTTTAAATGAATTCTACCTACGAAGCTCCCTCTGAGGGGAGCCTACCATGTACACCTCGGGCTGGAAACAACCCAAGCGCTCATAGAGCGATTGATAACATCCTACGTATCAAAAATATCTTTATTAGGAAACACTATATACCGGATTCCTCTAATGCTTCTAAAACTTCGAAATTTAGCTTCTGAGGGCCGTTTGCTATGTCACTAATATGATTAATCATCGGGTAATGCTTTTTACCGTGCAGAGCTTATTTCTGATCATGACTCAGCTGAAGCTTCGGCCCGCGCTTATCGTATTGTACAGGTTCTACAATAGCCATAAAACTTCGAAATTTGAGCTGTAAGCGAGTTTTGATGTCTGGCTAATATAATCTGTCCTCGAGGTTAATTCTGCATCATACAGAAGAACGTTGTATTAATATTCAGATGAAGCAAGCATAGCCGTCGCCCCCCCGTCGCCATGCTCCAGGTATAAAAAAATCCCCTACCCAGATATTTCCAGGTAGAGGATTATGATTAGCATTCACCGATCTCGACGATAATGCCTTGTTTTCTTAAATAAGCAATATTAGGATCTTCTTCCATCGCTGCCAGTTGATTAACAGCATCTTCTACGATAGATTCCAATAGTTTATTGGATTTATGGAGCCATTCGACTTGAGCAGCTTCATCCATAGTACCGAAGTTGAAAGGATCTTTTTTAGTCGGGATGCATAAGGTTCTAGTGAGCTCCCAATGGCTATTATCTAACCGACTTCTAGCAGTGTTATTGTTCATACCATACGCATCGGTTAAATCGATTAACTTAACTTCCACGCCTTCACAAACTTCGACTTTACGGTTAGACTTCATGTTCCGTTGCTGCATACTACGATCAGCCCAGCGACAATTACCAGGGCCGTAAGGTTTACTACCATCGATACGATCGATAGTTAAGCCTTCTTGATACGTATCGTACATATCGTCATAGAAGTTTTCGAATACATCCCAGCGTTCATCGTAGCCAATTTTGCTATAAGTCTCATATTGCTGTTGGCTAGGATTATTACATCTGGACTTCATTTGCTTCCAAATTCGGTAGAATCTAGTACGAGTCATACCATGAGTTCTGCTTTTAGCATCGTCCTTGAGTACTCGATCAGTTTTCTTCTTGTAACCGTTAGCCGAAGTGAATTCTTGGCCAGTAAGCTCGAATGTGTTCTTAATGCTTACTTCGCCAGTAGCATTATTCTTAACTTCATATTGATGACCTTTATCGTGATCGAAGGCCACTTCTTTAATAATAGTAAAATCTTTAACTTTTGCTTGTAGTAATTCAATTCTTTTCATCTGATTAATTCCTTTTATTTAAAATTAATAACTAGCGCTTCCTTAACGGCGCTTTCATAACATATATAACCGTCAAAATTTGCTCCTTAAGGTAACGCTAGTTATATCATTTTTGCATAATAAGAGTTATTTTAACCACTTACGACTAATTTTCGTAATAAGGAACTCCTGAAAGGCTTCAATATTAACGCTTTTCTTCTTATGACTAAAAGAGATAACATTGTCCTTGAACTCGGGATCAATTTCCATTTGGTGTACTAATTCAGTAGCTTTAGTTCTTCCGATATCGAATAACTTAGCTAAATTAGTAACGCTAGCCCATTTAGTGACCATGTAAATCCTTTCCGGGATGCCATAGTGTCCACTCTACAGCATCCATTAAAAACAATTACAAATTTTATCACAAGTTAATCATACCCGAACATATATGAACAGTCAATACATGTCATTGACTTTAATTTAATTAAGACTTATACTATCATTAGGAGGATTATTACTATGCCTAAATTAATCAAACTAGAAAATTTAAGAAAACAAAACGGGTTAAGCCATCAAGCATTAGCCAACGGTGTACAAGATTATCTTCGCAAGAAATTGTTAGATAATGGTAAGGGTATCACGCCCCTCGATCTTAAAAAAGCGTCCTACAAGCGTACTACCTATACTATGCTCGAGAATGGCTACGTTAAGACCGTATCCGACGACCTAATCGAAGCATTAGCTTATGTGCTACACAGTAATTTCGATACCGTTAAGGATGCTTGTACGTTAGTTATCGATAACCGAGAACGTGATGAATTAATTAACGATATTAACATTATCTTGAGCCATATGACGGAGGAACAGTTAACGGCCCTCTTTAATATGCTTTCATTATTTAAAAGACAATAGGAGTATTATTATTTATGTATATCGATGAGCGTAAGCAAAAAAACGGTACTATCTCCTACCGTTATGGCGAGAACTATAAGGATCCACTAACTGGCAAAAATAAACGTGTTAGCGTTACATCTTCTAAGAATACTAAAGCTGTTCAAAAGGAGATGCAACGTATTCTTAGCGATAGAATTAACGAGATCCTAACGAATAGTATTAGCAATAAAACTCTTACGATTAAGGATTTAGTCGATGAGTATGTGACCATCGATAAGGGCTTGCGTAAGGTAACTACCCAGCAAAACATCGAAAACCATGCTAAAGCTCTTTTAAGATGGATTGATGGCGATATCTTAATTATTAATTTAAAAGCTATTTACATCCAAAGAATATTAAATAAATGCCTTCTAGAGAAAAGCTTCAATTACGTTAAGCGCGTCTATTCTGTATTAAAACAATCGCTACGCTACGCTAAACGTATGGGTTACATTAACGATATATCTTATTTAGAAGATATTATCCTTAAGCGCCCTCCTCGTACTGCCGAAGAAATCACTAAAGCCCGTGAGAAGTTCCTTACGAAGGACGAATTAAAGACTTTTTTAACGGCTCTCGCTAAAAAGAATCAACGAGTAGCCCTACTATTCGAATTCCAGGCGTTAACCGGATTACGTATCGGTGAGTTACGAGCATTAAGAGTCAAGGATTACAACTCTAAAAATGAGTATATTGACGTTAATGCGACGTTAAGTGATAAGGGCCTACGTCTACCCCCTAAGAATGAGTATTCGGCCCGTAGGGTGCATTTAAATAAACGAGCTCGACATATCTTATCGACGTTCATACAATTAAACCATAGTCGTAAGCAAATCATGCAGCATTATAAAAACGACGATAATTATATCTTCGTTACGGATGGCGGCGTGCCTTATGATTCACATTATTTAAATAAAATTCTTAAATCCGTTCCGTTTAATAAAACAGTAACGACTCACACATTTCGGCATACTCATATATCGTTATTAGCCGAGAAACAAACGCCTCTTAAGACAATTATGGCTCGTGTAGGCCATAACGAACCTAAGACTACCCTGTCGATTTATACACATGTAACGGATGCGATGAAAGAGCAAGAAAAACAGATACTCGATTCGATCGATATTATGGCATAATTAGACCGGCATTATTGCCGGTCTTTTTTATTAAGTATCCTTTATTTAACTACTTTTAGGGCATTTTTAAAAAAGTGTCTCGTGGTGAAACGGTGGTGAAATCATGGTGAAATTTTAAGTGAACAAATACGTATTTTAACGATCATATACGAACACTAAAAAAAGCCAGAAGATTAGGTAACTACGGCGTTCGCACAGTAAATCCGTATCTTCTAGCTTTAGCTTGAATATTGGTGGAGATGAGGGGAGTCGAACCCCTGTCCAAAAGTGTTGCCATATAGACTTCTCCGAGCACAGTCTATGATTTAGATCTCAGGTTGCTACCGCTCACAGACAAGCTACACAACCCCAGTTCATATTGTCTCGCCTAATTCATATGAACAACTGAATTAAGCCAGCCTACGGTTTGACGTCCATTCACACTTGGTAGGCACAAGTATGAGGGACGTAGCTTATGCAGCTAATGCAAAATTTTCTTCTGCGTTTAAATGTTTTCCCACCGTTTAACGGCCCAATGGAACGCCGACTCGCTATCTATACCACACTCGCCCCTGTCGAAACCTTTACATCCCCATGGGTTTGTTGGTCTAATTATCATACCCCTATTACATCTTCATGTCAACCCTATCATATATTCATATCAACTAGTAAATCCCTAAGAGTATTGGCTACATAATCAAGTTGCTCTTGACTATGAGCTGCTGTGACGGTCATGCGGAGTCTACTTTCACCAACGGGAACAGTCGGTGGACGTATAGCGGTAATAATGATACCTCGTAACTCTAATTCATATGCTAGTGATAAAGCCCTCTCATTATCCCCCACAATAATTGGAAATATTGGGGTTTCATCATCACATTCAATTCCCATTGACTGTAATTTATTGGCCATATATGCGGTGTTTTCATTTAATTGTTCCACTACTAGTGGTTCATTTTTAACAATAGTTAGTGCTTCTAAGGCGGCTCCGATATCAGCAGGTGATAATGCTGTAGAGAATATAAAGCTTCGACTGTAATTAACTAGATATTCAATTAATTCCTTGCGCCCCGCAACATAACCACCAACAGAACCTAACGCCTTACTCAATGTACCAAGTTGTACATCTACATCGGTAAGTCCAAAATGATGTGCTGTACCTCGCCCATTTCCGATGACACCGGTCGCATGCGCATCATCTACCATAAGAAGAGCATTATATTCCTTACTTAACTCATACAGCCTATCTAATGGTGCAATATCTCCATCCATACTAAATACACCGTCGGTAATAATCATTTTATGAGAGGATTTATAGTTCTTAAGAATATGCTCTGCATGCTCTATATCTTTGTGATTATACCGTTCAATACGAGCCCCACTAAGACGACACCCATCAATGATACTGGCATGGTTCAATTCATCGCTAATGATGATGCTATTTTTATTCATCAGCGCC